>JACCDZ011952915.1_pt1 | contig 240864 bp, 270 predicted proteins | sample 7449551 | NCBI WGS metagenome assembly JACCDZ01 (sample SAMN15323452, study PRJNA562643) | freshwater metagenome | isolation source: river surface water | place: USA:Blue River Watershed | collected 2017-08-18
CGAGACCGAACACGGCGATATGTTCAACAGTTATTTCGAGTTCGGCGAGACACTCGAAGTAATGGACGAGGAAGTGAAATTCACCCTGAAGTTTCACAACGCCGATTTCAATCTTGAAATCTCGTGTCCTAAAGCAGGGTATCTGTCGATAAGCAGTGGTAACTGTTTCTCGGCTGTCCGTGAAAGCAACTGGGGTATCATGGACTGGCATCGTAAACACAAGGTGCTGGCGCTGCTGACTCGTGCTATCGCTGAACGACTCGCTGAAAAACAGGCGGCTAAAGATGCAGAAGCGTAACGTCTTTTTCATCGACACCGAGTTCAATGGTTATCAGGGCGATCTCATCTCGATCGCACTGGTTCCACTCGATGAATCGATCGAACCGTTCTACCGTGAAATCCTCCAGACCACGGAGATCGATCCCAATAGCTGGGTCGGTATCCATGTCGTGACCAAGCTCGATGGTGAAGCCATTGGCCATGCCAAAGTGCAGCGTGATCTCGAAGCGTATCTGGCACAATTCGAATCAGTCACTGTCATCGCTGACTGGATGGACGACATCAAGTACTTCTGCGACCTGATGGTGACTGGCCCTGGCCTCGCCATCAAGACCCCGTTGATCGAGACCATCATCGATCGTCGAATCGAGTCGAAATCCCAAGTCCCCCACCATGCGTATTACGATGCGCTGGCTAACCGTAACTACTACGTCAACCACCTCATGAACAAGGAACCTGCACATGCATGAGAAACACTCCGAAATCATCATCGGCGCCGATAAGCTCGCTACCCTGGCTCTGCTGAAGAACAAAGACGGCTTGTCCCGTCAGAACTTCGTCGAGTTCTGTACCGCCATCCGTCACGACGTGTCCCTGATGACTCGTAAGTCGTTCGAGCTGGATACCACCAAAATCCACTTCATCAGCTACGGCCGTATCCTGCGTCGTCGTGCTGACGGTGAAATCGAAGTTCTGCTCTACAAACGCCCCGACCAGAACAATGGCGAATCGCGTCTGGCTGGTCTGTGGTCCTGTGGTATCGGTGGTCACATCGAACTGGCTGACATCGTATACAACGAGAAGTCGGTCATCAATCTGCACGAGTCGTTCATGCTCGGTGCACAGCGCGAACTGGAAGAAGAAGTCAAGTTCTCCCTCAATGGTGAAGCTATCGCTCCTTCGACTCATCCACACCTGTTCACCCAGGAAGACGTCGGTTTCCTGATCGACTGGACCAACGTCGGCCTGACCCATCTGGGCGTCATCACCGACACCTACGTGCTCGATGAAAACATCAAGCCGGTGTCGGGTGAAGACCAGCTGGAAAACGTCTGCTTCGTGCCGCGTGTCATCGCCGCTTCCGGGATGTACAACTATGAAGGCTGGTCTGAGATCCTGATCAAAGACCTGTCCGACATGGTGTAATGTAAAAGGCGGGTGTAATGCCCGCCTTTTATGCCCTAACCATATGGAGGGATATAATGTGCCTCAATATGGAGAATCGTAATGAACTTCCTTAAAAACATTAAGAACTACCTCATCATCGGTGCTGTAGTAGCACTTATCACATTGGCTGGTGTGGCACTGACTGGCTGGAAGATGTCGGCTGATTTGCTGGAAGACACCCAGACCGAACTGCGCGACGTAAAGAGTTCGCTGGCCACTTCCGAAGATTCCGTAACCAAGCTCAAAGAAGAGCTTGCGCTGAAAGGTACGCTCAACTTCCAACTGGGGGTCGAATTGGTCAACCTCAGTGATGGTTACGCAGAAGACATCAAAACCCTGTCCTGGGCAGTAGAAGAACTCAAGAAGCGTCGACCGCAAGCTACGACTGTAGTCGATTCCAAACAGTACGTCGAAGAACGCTATGTCAATGACGTGGCAGAAACCGTCCTCGGCAGTATGTGGGACAGGTACTGCAAAGTCCCTGGTAATGTGTGTCCGGAGAGTATCCAGCAATGAGAGCTACTTTTTTACTTTTCCTGCTAATCCTAGTGACGGGGTGTACGAAAACCATCTACGTCACCAAAACCGAATACCTGTATCCGGATGATGCGTGGGTCGCACACGTTGCCAGTGAACCACCCCCTGCCGATACCAAGTTCGCAGCGATGTCGATCGAAGACAAGCTGACATCCCTTGGCGAGGCGTACATGGCACAGACCAATAACCTCGGTGTCTGCAACGCCCAACTGGATAAAACCCGCCAATGGAAAACCACCCATCTGTTAAAAGAAGAAAATAAATAACAGGCTATAGACCACCCCTGAAAAGGGTGGTCTATATGTCGTCACTGTATTAGGAAGGAACAATCATGAAACGTGAACTGCGAATTAACCATTGGGCTGCTCTGGTCATCAAAGTCGATCAGATCGATAAGAACCCTCTGATCCCGGTAATCCAGACCAAAGAGATCCAAACCGGTATCCTCACCGCTAAGACAATGCTCTCCAGCATTTACAGCACGGTATGGGCAGATAAGAACATCGGTTACCCGAATACCATCGAGATCATGGAGTCGTGGAAGGCGGCCCCGATGGGGATGACTCTCGAAGAGGACGATGTCCCTGGTATGCTAGCCAATATCCGATTGATGATCATGTCCATCGATGTCGATATGGCTGCCTGCGAAATCGCGTTCGAACAAGCTCAACAGCCCCCGCTCTAAAAAAACTTACTCGTACATTATCCCTCTGATATACACCACTCAGTTATTAGGAGATACTCGTGTCCAATCAACCCACCGAATTGGCCGTACATCTGATCAACGCGACATTGGCGTGGTACATGGAAAACAACATCAATCCCATCCATATCGTCGTCAACAGCGCCAAGATCGATGTACCGGTTTTGAAGCAATACGCCGATCAGTACGGTATGGTGGTTCTGAACATCGCACCAGCGGCAGTCCAGGACTTCCATTTCTCCGAAGAGGGGATGTCGTTCACGGCGCGCTTTAACAAAGTCGCTACCTACATTCATGTCCCGGTTGAAGGTATCCTCGGCTTCCATATCCCGGTAGCGGACGGTGTGATGGAGATGCCGATCTTCAATCTCGGTACCAACACTCGTGCGATCGAGCAGGCGCTGCAAATGTCTGGTGACGAAGAACCCCCCAAACCGCGACCTACTCTTAGCGTCGTCAAGTAATACAGGTGGGGACAACCCCACCTAAAGGACCAACTCAATGACTACTCGTAAATCCATCCTGTATTGCACTCAAGATGAAGTGAATCTTCGTCTGGCTCAAGTTCGTATCGATTCGTTTCGTGCCACATTGGGTCATGTAGCTTCTTCTGCACTGGCCTTGGAAGAAGCCCTCCGTTACGCCACCGAGAAAACTCAGTGGCCAGAAGCTAGCGCGGAATACCGTTCCTTGGCTTCGTTGGAGCGCAAGTGGATGGATTACGCAGCAGCCCTGGAAACCATCGAGAAAGAGGGACCCTGATGTCTACCGTAAGTGCCACCGAATTCGAAGAGCAGGTTCGTAAACAAGAGCGCATAAACTTCACCATGAAGCAAGGGCTCAAGGGCGAATTCAAAAGCTATTCTGCGGCATACCCGAAACCCATCAGCGACGATGGACGTTTCCCCATCCTTGCCAAGCGCCTGGTTTCGTTGCTCCCCAAAGGGTCGTGGAAGATCGCGTACCCGAACGGCGAAACCATCCATAACCGCAATATCAGACTCGGTAATATCCGATTCGAGACCACTACAAAAAGTAAATAACCCCACCGGAAGTCATCATGTCCACTAAGAAAAATAAAATTTGGGAAGAAGTACAATTCGGTATTGCCAGCGCGGCTTTAATCGGATTGATTGCCATTGGACTGGCGGCTGCCTCATTTTGGATCGAAGTCACTTTCCGTTAAGGGTCGTTATGAATCGTTTCTTTCAGAAATATCACGTATACATCCAAGCCGTTCTGTGCCTGGCGCTGCTCTTCACGGTTTTATTCAAGTCGACTAAGAGCGAGTCATCTCCGACAGACACCGAGTATGTCAGGGCTAAGTACGTCATGTACTGCATCCGAGACGTACTGGGTGCGGAACTTCGTGCTGCACCGGATAAAAGTCCAGAAGGGGTCTCCATCATACTGGGATGCACCGAATCTGGTTTCGACCTGTATCCGAAGGAGTAACTCGTGCGCAAGATCCTTACCTTTACCATGCTGATGGTGGCTGGACTGGCGCAAGCTGGCGATGGTGTCAAAATAGACCAGACCTACTGTAATGCGCGTGCATTATTGGGTAAAGCCAGCGCCGAAGCGCGCGATCGGAAAACGCCTCTCGATGAGTGGCGCCGTGAGCTGACCATGCTCAAAGTCTATGGTGATAAACGCTCATTGCTGACAGTCGCTGCCGCGACTGGCGTTTATGACGTGGACAACGTCTACGGTATTTCGACTTCACTCACCCCGAATGAAGTCTACACCACGTTCTTCCGTAGTTGCATGCAACTGGAAGGGTATACTCTCAGTCTCCTCTAGGTGTCCGTATGAGTGAAAACATAGTGCGCTTTACTCATAACGGGTATCGCAGCAACATCGCCCAGATCGATCGCGATCTCCAACTCAAAGAAAACCTCAATTTGCTCTGGGACACTTATCATCGTGTCCAGAGTGATGTGGTCTTCACGGCACTTGAGTCTGTGACTAAGAAAACGTATCCGGCCAACATGGAGGCGTTCGTTTCTTACGAGGAGTGTAAAGTCACTCTTTGTTCAACCGGAAGCAAAAGCTTCTATGGCGAATCACATCGATTCAACAATGACGATATCGTCGCCACTGTTTACGTGACAAGGCTCTGTGAGGAAGGTTCGCAAGAACTCAATCCGATCATCAGTCAGAACAAACCGTGGCCGGTGTACGAGTCGCTGTCTCATGAACTGGGTATCTCCACGGGGATCGGTCTGTTGACCAATCTGCGGGACTACACCATGGCGCTCTGGGACAAAGGCTTCCGCCTCACCTCGTTTACTGCCGATCTAGACAAAGTCATCCTGTCACTACGACTGGACGAGATCATTGTCACGATCAACTACTACCACGCCGATTACCGTCGCAATCTCTTCATCAATTCCACAATCTAGAGGTAACCTCCATGTCCGCTCGTAACTACAACGTCAACGACATCCAGAAGCTGGCCAAACAGACTATCAAAAACGGTGTGATCGAACTCCGTGACATCCGTGGCACCTGCAAGAGCTGGCTTACCACCGGTGACAAAGAGACGGGTCGTACCAGTCGCCCCGATCCGCTGTCGCGCACCCACGTGATGAAAGTCGATTGCATCGACTCGATGAAGTCGAAGAATGTTGCCGGTGTCTACGAACGTGCTTATGTTCAGGTTCCCGGCATGAAGCGCGTGGTCTTCATCGAGAACGATCAACTCAGTGTTGATGAAGAGTGGATTCAGGACGAGGCTCGGGTCATTTGACCGATAAACCGTGTTGCGGACGACAGACTGATTGTTCTCGTTGCCCGAATCGAAATGCCCCACAAGACGACTTCGGAATGACCATCCGGATCATTGCTGGTTAGGTGTATCGATTACGTCATAAAGCCCGTGTAAGGATAACCACCTTACACGGGCATACCGACCACCTTATTTTTGGTACCTAGCCATGAGTATCACTTCCAGCAACACCATTACCCAAGTTACCGGCAAGTACTTCCGCGTCAATACCCATACGGCGTTTCGCCGTCTGTTGGAGAGTCGTTACGGTGTCGGTCGGCGAGTCCCGGTGAAGGGCAGTCCTCTGCGCTACCCGGCGTTTGTGAAAATCACCAAGTCGTTTGATGACGACATCTTCAATTCGACTGATTTGTTTTACCTCACCAAACCACCCAAATACGTTTACACTGTCAAGGTGATGAGCGCGGGTGCGATGTCAGTCAAACTCGCCAGGCGTAAAGTGTCCAAAGAGAAGATTGCTGAACTCGTAGAAGGAATGTAATCATGTCAACGAGCCACTCAGAAGAATCGGAATACCCCCTTAGTCAGTGGAAGGACTCTGTTCTACTTAAAGAAGCTTGTGAGCATCTGCGCGATAGTCCGCCATACATTCACATGAGTCCAGAAGCACATGTGGAGATGACGCGATTTTGCTACGCCGTTAGACGCGCTTTAGAAGCAGCTAAAGCTGCACGTGGTTATGGACCCTACGCCATTAACCACATGTCGATGGAGTATAATCTCGATCTATCAACAACCGACCACAACCGTTACACCTATACGGTACACGGATACACGTTTACCATGATAACTGGCATTTAACCGGGGAAATAAGACAGATGAAACAGTATCTTGAGTTAGTGAAGGATATTCGTGACAATGGCAGCTATAAGGAGGATCGGACAGGAACAGGGACACTGAGTGTGTTTGGACGGCAGATGCGTTTCGACATGTCTAATGGACAATTCCCGCTCGTTACGACCAAGCACACCCACCTGAAGTCGATCATCCACGAGCTGCTGTGGTTCATCCAGGGCGATACCAACATCCGTTACCTGAAGGAGAACGGCGTTCGTATCTGGGACGAATGGGTCCTGCCAGACACTGCCGAATACCGCGACATGGATGCTGCTGAAATCCAAGTGGTACTGGTGAAACACTTCAAGGCTACCGACTTCACTCCGGTCCATGTGTCCGATATGGATAACCCGTCCAGCTACAAGATCGAACGCAATGAAGCGGACGATTCCTGGATCATCTTCGAGTACGGCAACCTGGCATCGTGGCAGAACGCTTATATCGATATCATCGGTAAAGAACCGCGTGTACTGGTGGCAGGTGAACTTGGTCCGGTCTATGGCGCTCAGTGGCGTGCTTGGGAAGATACACGTGTGGTTCAAGGTGGCGATGAACTGATTAAGCTAAAAGCTGAAGGTTACGAAGTTGTTGGCGATATTCAAGGGACGGCTTTTATCGATGGGGTAGGTTTTAGCAACTGTTACGTAGTGCGTAAAGAAATCGACCAAATCGCTAACCTGATCCATACGCTCAAGACTAATCCGGACAGTCGGCGCATTATCGTCAGTGCTTGGAACCCATCTGTAGTTGACGAACAAGCCCTTCCACCTTGCCACAGTTTGTTCCAGTTCTACACAGCACCATTGAGTGGAACGGAGCGGTGGAGGCTAATGGGTAAGAAAGGTATCCACATTAGTTTCTGTACGGAACCCAGTGAAGAGGAACTCCATCGTATCGCCGACGAGCACGGAATCCCTTCCCGTCGCTTGTCTTGTCAGTTGTACCAGCGTAAATAATGCGCCTTCGTAGCGTGAGCTGCGTCGAAAACCTCTCTAATTGCTGGGAACCCTCACTGAGACAACCAGCAGCGAAGACTCTAACAAACACACGCTTTCTCCAAATGACTTAAGGAGACAGCATGAAAACAACACGACCAGATTCAAAAGTAAGGCGAAACCTTTCCAAGCGATGGTACAACATGATGGCCCGCTGTCGTGATGAAACCCATCCACGTTATCCAGATTATGGCGGTATTGGAATAACGGTGGATGCTAGATGGGAAGATAAAGAAGTATTCCTAGCAGATGCTAGACAACTACCGGGCTTTAGTGAAGAACTATTGTTAAGTGGTAAGCTTCATTTAGACAAAGATACAGTCAATTCAGATAATAAAGTCTATTCGCCAGAAACGTGTGTGTTTGTAAGTATTGAAGAAAACAATAAAGTAAAACCTAATCAAATGCAATCGTTTATAGCGACTGCTCCAGATGGTAAGGTTTACGAAGGGTTTAACCAGTCTAGTTTCGCCGAACAGCACGGTCTCTGCCAAGGAACCATATCGGCATGCCTTAAAGGTAAGATAACTAAACATAAAGGCTGGGTCTTCAAACTAAAAGAGTAACGTTCAACGACTAGAGAAAGCACCGTAGGATTAAACCGGTGACGAGTATCGTAGGCTCCAAGCGGAGTCGAAAAGAGAGGGGTCTCCAAGGATGGAGACCGTGATATAGTCTCGTCTGCATGGTGACATGCAGCTGCCTGCAACTGAGAGGCGGGATAGGTCTAGCGAATCTATCTGAAGATTACGAGTGCGGATGTCGGCCTTGGAGTGCCGTTCAACATCGCCAGCTATGCTCTGTTGCTGATGATGGTAGCCCAAGTGGTCGATATGGTACCTGGTGAGTTCATCTGGACGGGCGGCGATTGCCACATCTACTCGAACCACACCGAACAAATCGATTTACAACTGACGCGTGAACCCCACCCGCTTCCGAAGATGCGAATCAATCCGGAAGTGAAAGATATCTTCAGTTTCAAATACGAAGACTTCGAATTGGTAGACTACGTCAGTCACCCACACATTGCGATGCCTGTCGCAGTGTAAACAAAGCGAGGTGTTAGGTAATAACACCTCCTTAACCATTAGGAGGTGTTATCTTGGCAGGTTTCATGAATAAGGAACTCGAGACTATTCGAGACTCCCTGGTATGTGCACATTGTCAGTCTATATTTAAAGGTACAGACTCGCAAGCCAGAAAAGTTAAATACGAGAAAACGAGAGTTTTCTGCTCTACTACCTGTAGAGCAGACGATGCTCGTGACCGTCTGGCTACCCCAATACCAGAGAGAGGTCCATGCCTACACTGCGGTATTAAGTTTTTCTCCCGTAGAGACGCTAAGTACTGCTCTAATCGGTGTTACCAATCGTCAAGTCAACACGAGCAAATGCGCAAGGATCAGCTCTCAAAGATCAACACCTCTAGAGCAAACGGTCAAATGGAACCTGGTCGCCCTAAAGTAGACCACAACATTCACTGTTTGAATTGCGGTATAAAAGTTAATAAGCCAACAACAAGGGTAGCAAAGACCAAGTATTGCTCAGCGATGTGTTATAGAAGCTATTTAGCCAAACGTTTCGAACGCTGGGTAACACATCCTCCAGAGCTCATGCTTCCAGCCGACTACGCACAGTTTCTTGATCAGGACGATTTGTGTTGTTTAGTAATCGGTTGCCAGTGGAAAGGTAAAGCATTGAGCAACCACATGAACTACTCACATGGCATGCCTGCCGACGATTTTAAGCGGTACATGGGGTTTAATCGATCGACCGGTGTTGTCTCGAAGACGATGCGTGAGAACTTAAAAGCCAGACCTTCCACAGGGGTGGCGTTAAACCCGAGTATGTCTGGTTTGGAAAAAGCACGGGAAGTCAATAAAACCACTCCCCGTGCAATTGATCGTGCACAAGCTAGACAAAATAGACAGAAATCGAGGGAGCTGTCAACTATAGGACCAATGCGCATTTGTCATGGGTGCGGAATAGAATTCCAACAATCGACCATGTTTGGTTATGCTAAGTACTGCACTATCGAATGCCGAGATAAGACGTATTCGGATATCATCAAACTTAGATCCAAAATCATGGCGCGAAAACCTAATGGGACTTTCTCATGGGTTCCAAAGTTTGTAATGGTCCAGGTCGCCAAACAATGAAACACAGCAAAGTCCTGGAAATCATTTCCAAGGCTCTCGGGTTAGGAGTGAATGATGTCCGAACAAAGTAAGTACAAGTTCCCGGAAGACAACGAGAACGTCCTGCACATCGACAGTGACTGTCTACCGCTCTCTCAGGAACGTCTGTTGGAAAAGTGTCAGGAACACTTCGGCGAAGATGTCGCGCTCGATATGTTCTCTGTCGACATCCTGCGGTTCCAGAACATCGGTTGTGGCTGCTGCTACGACGCCAGTGACTGGACCAACTACCTCAAACTCGAACGCATCACCAAGAAGGATAACTGATCGTGTACATCCACACCATCCATTGCGGTAATCACACCTGGCTGACGGACGACATTAACGACAGCGACCTGAAAGCTGCCATCGCCCAACATAGCGATGATCCGGAAACCATGTCGGACTACTACGATCGTGCCGATCGTGGTGAGTTCAAAGGCAAAACCATCGAGCAGATTCGTGCGATCTATCGCAATGAAGAACTCGACAAAGTCGAAGATGCTGCTAAAGACGAGCACTTCGACCGGATCAAAAGTGAATAAATAAAAATACGCCGGTATAAATGTGAGGAGTCCATAGACTCCTCACAGACCGTTTATTTTTAGGGGTGGTGCATGAGGGTGTGCGCTGTGCGTAAAGTTTCTCGTCCAGTGATAGCACCAGTGTCACTGGACGACCTGATGCGATATATAGACGATATCGCATCGGAAGACGTGCCGGAGTATCTGGAAAACCTGCTCGATAAAAAGATCATTCGGTTCATGTTGTCTGATCCGGTGTTCTCTAAATCGAGAGTTGCTTATGGAGCTTATATCGACGGCGTATTGTGTGGGTTCTCGATCATCCAACACGTTGTCGATTCGTTGGATTTACTCCATGTACACGAAGACTATCGTAACATGGGGGTTGGGAGTCGGTTGATCGAATACTCTGGGATCAAACGGGTAGTGGTCAACAAGAAGAATTCTAAAGCGCTATCACTTTATCGCCATTTTTCACTAGAGGTTCATTACGATGACGACTAACCTGGACATTCGCTCGATTTCGTTCCGTTCCAAAACGGCTCCCCGTATCACTATCGACAATCTGATCATTGTTGAAAGTGGGTGCAAGATGGAAGTCGAGGTGGTTGACCATCGTATTTGGGGTACTGCGGTGCTCTCGGTTAATGGTGGTGCTGTAACTATCGAATCGGTTAATTTTGAATCTGATCAACTTCGCAAGGAGGCGGAATATGTGCTCGAAGCATTCGATCTCGACGTGGTATACACGGCTCAGGGCGGTTGCTTGCGACCCCATTAATATCCAGATGGCGATGGCAGCAATGATAGCGCTGTGCGCAGTAGCCACATCGATGGCTTACGGTTAATGTAAGGACCGGGGTTAGTCCCGGTCCTTATGCCGCTACAAAAATATTCACTGATACATTATTAACAAGACATTCCACTCTATAAGACGAGGGTTACATGGACACTATCCGTATTGGCGACATTCTGGTGGGGGTCATAATTTCCATCGACAACTATGCGTACAAAGCGCTGCGTGATTTCAACATATACGAAGCGAACCAGTCTGCGCTCGAAGCTAAGCGTGCTCTCGCCGAGTTCTTGCTGGACGGTTACGTAGAAGCCGGGTCGATCACCCGTGCCGAACTGGACGTATTTCAGATGGATGCACTGCGTGTCGATCGACGTTTCGTTAGTTCGCAGCTACCAACTGTTGAGCAGATGCTCGAAATCGAGAAACTCCTTCCGCAAGGACTCGGGCTGATTCCGCGTACCAGCATGGAACGCCTGGCAACACATCTGGATATGTGTCCGGAAAACTGCGAGTTCACCATTCGTGAATTGTTGGAGCGGAACATCGATAATTGTACCACCAATCGAGCGATGCTCAGCGAGATGGTGTTGTATGCTGGTGGCGATGTGTGTTTTTTAAACTATCGGCTGATATAATGTACCGAAGCTTTTATCTTAAGGAATGGCGATGGACTTTGTAAAATCACTCCACCGTGAGCTGCAAGACTACCTGGTCAACAATCCGAGTCGTGTGGTACCTTACCACAACAACGCCCACATGGAATCCGTCTGGGATATCGCCAACAACATCTGGTGTGAAGAGATCGCTCTTCCGGCATCTGTTCGCAATGATGTCACAGCGTACCCAGATCCGGATGCGCGGGTCTCACTGATGCTCGCAGCTATGTTGCATGATTACGGACATTCGGCGGGTGAGAAACCCGATGACGTAAACATCGAGGTGGCAGTAGCGGCTCTTCAGGATTTCTACAGTCGTTCTAAAGTGATCAAATTCCTGGAGAAAGAGGGGATGATTACCGAAGCTCTTCTTCGGAACGCCATCTCAGCAATCCGGGTAACCGAGTTCCCGTTCGTTCATCAACCCACCACCCTGATCCATAAAGTCCTCCGTGATGCCGATCTCCTGTATACCGCAGTACGTGCTATTCCGGAGATCGTGCTGGAAGATCTGCGATCGGAAATGCAAGTTAGGATGGGTCGTCCCATCTCGATTAAAGAAATGTTGGTAGGACAGAAAGCGTTCCTCGATAACGCTAAGCTGTTCACCGTCACTGGACAAGCCATGTGGAATAAACTGGCGCAGCCGTTTTACGACGCTATGTCCGAGTATGCCACCCATCGAAAATAACGCGATTGAGCCATGAACGAAATATCCTCCACCATCGCTAAAGATCTATTTCCCAACATCGCTGAAGACGATCCAATCCTGGTCGAATTTAACGTCCTCTACCATTTCATGGGATGGGAAATCAAGAGTCCTGTCAAGCTCCTGAAGCGTCTGGCGACATACGCCAACGGTCGTCATAAGGACAGTACCGAGTTCCGTCAAGCCCTCTCTTTGATGAAGGACAAGAACCCGGTTCAGTTGCTCAATCTCGCCTACAACAAACTCGTCGATTATCTCATCGTGGTTAACCGGTTTATCGGTGAAGGTTATCACGGCTTTATCGAGTTGAAGGACAATCTCTACCCGATCATGGTAGAGACCCGTCCCAACTGGATGGAATCGCCATGGCATCCTGACGACGAACACGAGATCTGCCATAAGGCGGTCGGAAACTGGATGGACGAAAATCGCGACGTCCTCTATTTCAACGGTCGTGTGGTTCTGTTCAAGAACTACGGGTTCTCTGGTCGACCGATGTACGTCCGGATGAAGCGCTCGAAAATGAGTACAGGAGGTGGCTTGCGTAAAGTCCCCGGTACCGATGACCTGTATTACGATCCAAACAAATTCACTCCACCTAAGAGCTAAAGGAAGAGGGTTCTAAATGAAAGTGCAATATTACACCGAATCGAACAAAGGACGGACGTTCATTCCGGTGTCTGGTAATAGCTTGGCGTTGTTCAACACCATGCTGTTCGATATGTTTTTGCTCGGCGCCCAGATCCAATCGATCACCCCGACGAAAGTCCATCTCTTTGCACCGATCAACTCCATTGTGACGGTAGTTAACCACCTTGAGATCGAGGGTAATCTCGAGGAGATGCAACCGTTCTACAAGTTCTGTAAAGAGATTGAGGTGAACGACAGTTTATCGGGCAAGATGACGCTGGGTAGCGAACTCTACAACACCCCACACCACCTCAGCAAACTAAACCTTGACCCTGTTGCGAAAGTGCGCGACCTCAAGGCAATTGTTCTGCGGATGCTGCATCTGCCGGAAGATGGCAATTACCCTTACGACCAACTCAGTGCTCGGTTGTTCGAAGGGTTGTCGGCACAATAAAAGCAATTCACCACAACACTAACTTTGTTAATTAGGGGACGCATCATGATCGATCCGGCACACTCCGATTGGACCGAGAAGAAACACGAACTGGCAGCGCATGTCGAGAACCCACATGACGCTGGTACGCGTGCTCGCATGAAAATGAACATGCGTATCGCTGCTCGTAAAGCCGCGCGCTTCACCGAACGCATGATCCTGCTGACATTGTTCCTCGGCATCGCAGCAGCTCTCGGTATCGCCTATTACGGTTATACCACCCGAGTCACCGGTACCTACGTCGATCATCGCGAGTGCAAACTACCACTCAGCGAAGATGACGCCATCACCGGCAAGCGTACTTACACGTATCCCTACGTGGAAGTGTTCGGGGTGCGTGTGGTGCAAACTGAGCAGATTGACGAAGTCACTCGCATCGACCTGCGTGGACAATCGGTCGTGACGGTGGGCCAAACCAAGGACAATTGGTGGGCAATCAACAACGAACAAGGTGAGCGCGGCGTTCAGATCCTGAAGCCTGCTGACACTTACACGTTTGTCATGGATGGAGATCGTATCGGTGTTGTTTCGTATAAGTCGTTTTGTCGCTAAGCTTTTGTTTGGCACCCCTCCCACTCCTGTGTACACCAAACCGAAAGCTCGCAGTAAGGACATCGGTTTGTGCATGGGGAAAATCATCCTCTTTGGCGACAGCCAGTCGAACAAAAGGAATCCATTACTATGATCGATCGGACTAACGCTCTGGATGGCATCAGTATGGAACGTGTTTTTACCGACAACAAGTTCGACGCAGTCATCACTGTAGAAGGTGGCGAACAAGTTCTGGGTGCGATGGTCACTCGTATCGTGGCACACGTCACCGAGAACGAAGGGTATGTCATGCATGCCTACAGTTCGATGGAGAAGGGTAAGGTCAGGCTCGGTTTCCTGACCCCTGAGAACGCAGCAATCGCTTCCGAGCGTTTGAAGCAGTCCTGTCGTAACTCGCTCGAAGGTGCTCTGGGTCTCGGCAAAGACAAAAAGAAAAAGGTCAAGAAATGAAACAGTACCGATTCATCCACACTCGATTTTGACCCTAAACTCGAGTGAGGTAACACAAATGGCGCGTTCTAAGAAAGGTGGCAAAGGTCCGGGGTGGGAATTCTGGTCCCGTAGACCGATGGTATTCTGGGCTGGTTCCTGGGCTAAGACCAAATGTCACCGTATCGAACGTCAACAAAGTCGAGAGCTGGTGCGTAACGAGCTCAAACAACTGGAGTAGTGATGGATAAGCACTATAGCTCCCACATGCGATAGCCCTCATCATTTCGATGGGGGCGCGTCTGTGAGGATACTCCCGTGTCTAGCGATAAAAGTAAACGTGCTCTCAAACGCCATCACGATCAGGTAGCAGTCGCCAAGCAGTTGGTGATTTGTAAAGTCCATAGCGCAACGATTCGTTCGCCCCACGGGGTGTTTCGGAAACGTCATGCGTTGAACTGCGGTCGTCCTAGGTGTTTGATGTGTGGCAACCCTCGGCGTACTTGGGGACATCCGACTTTACAGGAACAACGGGCGAGTGAAGCCTTTGAGTACGAGCTTTATTTCGTATAAACCCATAAAGAGCAGGGGCCGTCCCTGCTCTTTATGTCGCCACCAAAAGGAACCGTCATGGCAATCGTAGCCAGAAACAAATACACTGTATCCATCCATCGGGGTGATTGTCTTCGCTGAACCAATACCACCAAATTAACAAGGATAAAAGAAATGTCCAAGAATCATCTCGTCGATTTCGACCGTCTCAACATCAAGTTCCAAATCTGTAACCTGGAAGAGACTCGTTTTTACGACGTCTACGAAATCAACGGCTCCACCGGCGAACTTACCATCGCCGATGACGAAGGTCTGCGTAAGGTAGTCAGCGCCTGCGGTACCTACAAATGTAAGTGTGGTAAGAACGAGTACATGGTCAGTAAAGAAACCAGCGAGACGCTGAAGTTAATTTACGACGCCAGAGGGGTGGGTAAAGACGCCGGTTACTTTTTCAAGGTAAAGCCTGACATCGAAGAGTATCTGGTCCGTGAGATGGGGTACAAAAAGGCGGCACCTGGCACACTGGGTCCGCTTACGTTTGCCAAGTACAAATCCCCCGATCACACTGCTCCTGGTGGCTATGATCGCGATCTCCTGTACATCTGTTCGAACAGCTATTCGGACAAACACGTTGTTTACTACAACGCCTACTACATCAACTCCAATGCACAGACCCAGGTTGTGCAGGTAGAACCGTGGCGCATCGAACACATCCCCGATGACCGTCTCGATCTTCTCGTCAAGACCTATGCCGCCTTGACCGAGTGATGTCAATGGATGGGGGACTTCGGTCCCCCTATCCTTTTCTTTTTGTATTAGTATGACCATTTATCTTCAAGGGCTTCAACACAATGAATATCTCCAACCGTCAACGACGGCTCATGTTTGCTGCCGCCAACGACCAAACACTTGCCGACAAAGTGGGTATCGATCAACAACAAGCCAGGCAGTATGTGGAGAGTGTTGTCACTGATAGCCATGAAGGCGCAGTGATCCGCGATCTCCCACCACGTATCCCAGATTTCGTGTTCTTGGGCGGGACTACCCATGGTGAAGACTGGCGTTCTTCCATCGAGACGAAATTCCTCGTCGATGCCTTCAATCCGATTGTCGAGGATTGGACTGAGGAAGCCAAACGGATCGAAGACCGTGCCAAAGAAGCGGCCATGTTCCAGCTCTACGTCATTACTCCGGAAATGCGTGGGATCTTCTCCATCGCTGAACTGACCGAATCGGCGGTTACTTACCCGGCTGGTACTGTGGTGGTGTTCCTCACCGAGTCTGGCGGTAAGACCTGGGATGATCACCAAGTCAAATCCAATCAAGCAGTGTGTGATCTGGTAGCGAAGCACGGTGCCAAGGTGTTGAACACACTTGATGAAGCGGTGGAACACATCAACGCCTGCGTAACCATGGTTCACGAGTATGAAGCCAAAGGTGGTTCGCTGGAAAGCTTTGCAGGGATGGCCAGTGTAGCAGTCTCTAGTGCTGCGTCCAGTCGATTCATGGCCGATCCTGAGAGCAATGCTATCCGTTGGATCGAATCACACAAGACAGTCGATGCTTTGTTGACGGTATGGGATACGTTATCGGTCGAAAAGACCAGTGATGAGAAATCGTACTTGGCGCTCAAGCGTCTGGTGCGTAACGCTATGCTCTCTATCGGGTATTATCTCGACAACCTCGAGTACGCTAACACCTACGATGACCTGAAGAAGATCCTCGATCAGCTGTTAGCTGACCTTACTCAGCGTGTGAACCAGTCCTGGTCACCCGGTATGCCTGGTTACGGTATCCAGTAAGACATAAAAGGGGGTTACCCCTTTTATGCCGTCTTAATTTATTTGGCTCGTACATTATCTAAGTGAATCCACAACCCCATCAATAAGGTGTTTTGCATGAACATCCCCTCGTCTTTTGTCATTGCCGGCGTAACCGCAAAAGGAACCCCCATTTTCGTGGCGGTGTCGTATACACCGTTCCTGGAATACTACTGGACAAAAAACCCGCAACTGGCTTTGTCCCACACCAGTGAAGCGGAAGCAATGACAACGGTGATCAAACTGAATACAGCAGAGCACAACAGGCCATTGCTCAATGATGATGGGACCTACCGACCCATGAACATCATGGAACTGACTTTCAATAAGGTAACCGAAGTTACTTTCTTTGACCACACCCTTTTGTAAAGTTAGTTTTTACATAGACCCACCATCATGTTGAGGGACTTCTCCTCCATGTGAAAAGTCGGTAAGGATTTAAATGTTCGAGACCACCGCAGAAGGCTTTACCTGGCTTCGTTCTCCATCCGGACGCAGCAAGCGTACCACCACTGTGCGAACAGGGTGTTTCGTGTTAGAGCATGAGGCTACCGGGAAAATCATCACCTTCACCAGTGAGGAAGTCAGTCTGGACGTGGACTTGACTTTGCTGGCGATCAGTGATGAAAACCATCGTTGCAAAGCGTTTGTTAAGCTGTGCAAAGACGACTCGGTGATCAGGGTCTATGAATACCCGACTCGCACTATCAAGCAGGCCAAGCTGATCGAAAAAGAAATTCGTCAATCGACGACCCCCAACTATCTACTCCTGAATTAGGAACACCAACATGAAAGCATCTCCCGTTCAATTCGTGGTCGCCAACCAATTCTGCCAGATCGTCGCATTCCGGATGCGCGACATGGTTCGTAAAGGTGATCTGAATGTCGGCGATCTTCCGGACATCGCTTTCCGTGCCACCACCGGCAAAAATGACGCCCCCGCTTGGTACGGTCTGCAACTGAAGCCTCTGGCCATCGGTCAACCCGACCAAGTCACCGACGCCATGCGTATCAGCATCGGTCGTGATCTCCAAGGTCTGCTCGCCAGTCAACGTCTGGAAATGAAATCCAACCACGTCGAGATCGTTGACAAAGCGATCGGTGAACTGATGCGCAAGTCGCGCAGCAGCCTGAGTGGCGGCGAGTCGCCGGTCCTGCGTCTGTTCGGGGAGCACGGCATCCATCTGCGTGCTCCGGCAGAGATGAACTCCTACTACGCCCAACGTGGTTTCTTTGCCGTGGACGTGACCGTCGGCACCACCACCATGACTGGCGTGATCTACCATCCGTCCACCGACATCACCGAATGCATCAGTGTCGAAACTGCGCAGACGTACTTCGATAAGCTCTTCTGTGAAGAGTTCGGATTCCTCGGTGTTCAACCTGGTCAAGTCAACATCATCTGCGTCCATGGGCGTAAGGCTAAACAGCCGGAACCCGAGAAAGCCTAATCCACCTACCTATACGGGACGACTATCATGTCCGAGATTGTCCAAGATATCGAACGCACGATCCAGGAGTTGGTGAAAGAACTCAAACACCACAACTGGCTCTATCATGTCAAAGATGAACCAGTGATCAGCGATGCCGAATACGATCGCATGTACCGGCATTTGAAAGAGCTGGAAGAGCGTTATCCGCAATACGCTCTCTCGGACAGTCCTACCCGTGGTGTAGGAGCTTACCAACCTGGGGTGTTCAAGGAGGTAGTCTTTGACATCCCCATGTTGTCTCTGGGTAACGTGTTTGACTCCGATGAGATCGAGAAGTTCCTCGCCGGGGTTGAGCGCGACTTGGAGAAGACTGAAGTTGAATACGTGGTCGAACCCAAGCTCGATGGTCTGGCTGCTCGTCTGCTGTATCACGACGGTCAGCTCTCACAGTCCAGTACCCGTGGCGATGGCAGTGTGGGTGAGGACATCACCCTCAATGTGGCTCGTATCCCTAATGTCCCTCTGACGATCCTGAAACATGGTCGGTATGAGGTGCGTGGGGAAGTGGTGGCGGAATTATCCCATTTCAATCGGATCAACCAAGAACTGATTGAACAAGGTAAGAAGCCGTATTCGAGTCCTCGCAATTATGCCGCTGGTGTCTTGCGGCGTAAGTCGACCCACGGGATCAACAAAGCCGGTTTGTTGTTCATCGCGTATAACGTACCGGTTGCTGATGACCACACATTGCACTCGCAAGCGCTCACCGAGGCTGGCAGCCTGGGGTTTGATATCAACCCGATGTTTATCGTCAAAGATCGTGCAGGGTTATTCGGTGCTATCGACGATATCGAGAGGATGCGTAAAGTCAAGTTCGACCTCGATGGTGCAGTGATCAAAGTCGACAACCTCGAAGACCAGAAACGGTTGGGGATTGCACGCCGTGAACCTAACTGGGCAGTGGCGTACAAATACCCAGCCGAAGAAGGTGTGACCACCGTTAAGGACATCGTTTACCAAGTCGGTAAGAGTGGGATGGTGTCACCGGTGGCAATCCTGGAGCCGGTCTTCTTGGCAGGTGCAGTGATCACACGGGCTAACCTGAAGAACATCGAAGAGATCCATCACCTCGGTGTCAATGCCGGGGCGAAGATCAAACTGGTGCGGTCGGGGGAAGTCATTCCAGACATTCTGGAAGTGGTCGAATACGGCGAGAATCGTGAACCACACGTTGCTCCATCGGTTTGTCCGTGCTGTAAGTCGGTGCTGGTCAGACGTGGTCCACGGTTGTATTGCGATAACAGTCGCAAATGTCCTGGCCAGATACTGGCACGTCTTACCTACTTCGTGGGTAGTGATGGCGCCGATATCGACAACCTTGGAGAAGAACGACTGAAGGTACTGATCGAGCACGGTGTACGTAACGTTGCTGATCTGTATCGTTTCCCAGTCGAGACACTCGCTAAGTTGTTCGGGGTACTGGACGGTACGAAGATCGCCAATAACCTCGAAGCCAGCAAAGGGATGACCCTGAATAAAGTGTTGTCCTGTCTATCAGTGCCCGATGTCGGTACTGTCATGGCGGATTTGATCGTCAGTCGTTTACCGAGTGTACACGAGCTGACTGAATCGGATTTCGCCGAAGTGGCTGGTACGCTAAAAGGTCGTGGTCCTAAAGCCATGCTGAACTGGATGTCCTGGATCAGCGATTGGCGCAACAAAGAGATGTTCCTGGATCTCGTGAAACTGGGTGTTTGCAATGGCGAAGCTGCCGTCACCCCGGAAGGCGAGCTAACCGGGACTGTCTGGGCTATCACGGGTAGTGTACCCGGTCACACCAAACACACACTGACTACATTGCTCAAATCGAAAGGGGGTTCGGTCAAAGGGTCTGTCTCCAAGGAAACCACCCACTTGCTCGTGGGTGATAATCCAGGGAGTAAACTCGACCAAGCCATTAAGCGCGGCACGCAACAAGTTACCATTGCCGACTTCATTCGAATGATGGGCAGTTCTTTCTAACCAACCTCAGAGGGTAAACCATGCACGACAATAAACTGGCCGAACTGATCAACCACCTGGACAGCGCTGGCGGTAAGTTCTACACCGAACAGTCCGAAGAGTTCATCAAAGGACGTTCCATCGGGATGCAACTCGACATCGTCGCTGCTGTGAAAGTGGACGGTGAAGAGGGTCTCGGGGTTGTCAAGACCTTCGATCTGGACACCATCGCACGACTGCCGGAACTGCTGAACACCCGCAACGTGCGCTTCATGGAAGAAGGTCAGCAACTTGACCCGTTCGACCATTTCAATCTGGCGTGGGGCGCTACGTTCAACATCAACCCGCTGTCGCAAGAAATGATTGTTGGTATCAAGACGATTACCATCAAGGTGACCGAGAGATCGATCGGGTTCAATGCGACCTTCTTCGATGACGAGATGGCTGTCATGTCGTTCTCGACACCGGCGAATGTCTGTGATCGCATCCGGTTCCTCGGTCTGATGTCGAGCATCTCTCCGGCGTGCGCTGCCATCGCTAACGGCTGGGGTTGTTCGTACATGATCATGATCGATCGCGAGAAGAACACTGTCGAGGCAGCACCCTTCGAAATCCCCACCACCGCACCTGTCGAGTAATAACGACATAAAGCGGAGGGACGATCCCTCCGCTTTATGACACAAGGAGTAGAACTGTGTTTAAGCTTAACAAACGTACAGTGAAGATCATCTGTGTCTTCCCTGGCCTGGGTGGTCGACGTCTGGTTGCTAAACATCTGGACGGCAGTGCTGAGAAGCTCGACATCGAGTTCTTCCCGCTCAACATGAGCTACGACCTCGAAGACGAGTCCGTTCTTCTGAACAAGTTCAACTCCTACCAAACCGGTAACAAGTACCTGGTAGTGGCAGCCGACATCCCTCGAATCGAAGCGCTGGTGAAAAACGACATTCCGTTTGCCCTGGTGTATCCCGATCCGAAGGAACGTAAGCTGTTCATCGATCGGCTAAGGAAAACCGCTTGTCCTGGTGAACTGGTTTCTCATCTGGAAACCTTCTGGGCGTACTACACGGAATACTGCAACATCATCCCGTGTGAGAACAAGATCAAAGTAGAACCGTGGATGTCCGTACCGGCTCTCAACGACGTCCGTTACCTGCGGTTCAAAGAGGGTGAAGAGGTGCGTCTGTTGTGCAACATCTCTGAGAACGGTCCGATCCTTATCAAGGAAGGGTCTACCGTAGTCATTCGCAAGGTAGAGCCGTCGAATAACCCGTTCTACCCCTCTATCTCGGTCTCCCAGAAAGGGAGCCTGGCCACCTACCGCGTATTCCCAAGGGAGATCGCCTGAAATGGAAAATGTTCTTTACTCCGACATGTCAGTGGATGATCTGATAAACCACTCTGAGCGGAATCGGTTCTACCACGACGTCCGTATGGTGTTTGATGTCATCGTCAAACGACTGTATCTGAGCAACGGGACTGGTCGCGTTACCATTTATGGTGATAGCCAGACTGCTAACCGTAAAGTGACACTCACCATCGGCGCAGAGTTCGTGATCGCCCTGTCCAACGACCTGACCCCACAGGAATACTACGACCGTATGGTGGAACGTCATTTCCTCGGTGCTAAGCGATCGTTGGGTGTGAAATACATCGGCGAACACAAGAACTCAGCTATCCACCAAACCCTGGTCATGGATCAATACGTCGAACAACTGAACCGAATCTGCAAAGACTACGGATTTACTCACTCGATCGTTTCGACGGAAGACAACTATTCCAGTGGCTCGGTCGAGCTTGTCCGAATCGCCCCCACCCCGACCAAGATGGTGATCAGCGTTCATCGCAACGATTACCGACTCGGTTATAATACCGAGACCAAGGGTCCTTTCGGAGGTCTGTTTGGGTAAGGAAATATATGGGAGAGTGTTAAAAAATAATTCACTCCCATATAGTTTGTAGAGTACTCCGTAATCAAACTGGAGCGATACGATGATATCACCTATCAGGCTCATTCGCCCAGCTCCGAATCCGGGTGCTCGTGAAAGGACCTTGGAACGAATCGCTGAGTTTAACAAAGCTCGCGACAACGTGATCAAGGTCTGTCGAGAGAAGCAACTCAATATACCCGAGATGGTCTGTTGAGTTGAAACGAACTACGCTCTTATTGTGGTTGTTCAACCGTCGCCCGGATGCTGGGCACCCTTGGCAGCTATGATTTGAGAAGAGACGCTCTGGGGCGGCTGTTCGTTTAAGTAGGGTCGACGGAGTTCGCCGTCTTTCCCAAGTCCCAACGATTTTTGAGTACTCGGCTATACAACGTCAGTCGGCGGCAGCCCTTGTGGTAGCGCGCATAACGACTCGACAGCCTACGTGGCGGTCTTCCGGGGTTGGTCGAGACTCAAAACGGGGGTGTTTGTGATAGGTAAGCGACCTTTGCCTTTGAGCGTTAGGTATGTGGTTGTTGCTACGTGCAACTTCCAGTCTTGCTCTGTCCTGACACCCCCACCCTATTAATTCACCCTTAGCAAAGCGGTAATGCGCACGACTTGAATCCGCCTATCCTAGGTTCGAATCCTAGAGGGTGAGCCAAACAACATCGTCCTTACTGAAGAAGCTCGCGATGTAAAACAAGAAGCAGAAACACAGGTGACTTAGTCCCTGTGTCTAAATTGACGAACTGACGGTGTAGTCTGGAATCAGTGAGAGGCTAGTCCCCTCTCGAACCGTCCGCCGCCTAGTGTGTTCTGGAACTACTCCAGTGACTAAACATGCTTCGCGGAAGTTGTTTGCATTCGTTTCCTTCGTGGTGCGCCACAGGGGTTACGATGTACGCAGCCGTGGGGAGTCTTAGATCACCTGATCCATCCGGCGATGCGCCAAAGATGGGTCACTGTGATATTGCTGGCCAGCCTAAGTCATCCCCTAGTACCTATTTCTGTGCCCTCTTAAGCTCAGCTGGTTAGAGCTTGCCGATTAACCCAATGTACCGTGCAGCTGAACGGGAAGTTGGTCGGTAGGTCGGGAGTTCGAATCTCCCAGAGGGCACATCAGGACGCCTAGGCTGCCCCCCACCTATTTTCGCCTCTATTGCTGGAAGGTCAAGCAGCTGACTTGTAATCAGCCGATCTCAGTTCGATTCTGAGTGGAGGCACCATGTTTGAATGCTTCCTCTCACGAGTGATGGAATTGGTATACATCGGGGATATTGTCCCCAGGTCATAGATACAGACTATGGCTGCCTGTCCGTTGGTGCCTTCGCGGCTTGTGGGTTCGAATCCCACCTCAGAGAGAACGGAACATAAGGGGAAGCATTCAACCTTCTTACGAAACTGACGGAGACTCTTGCGCGAATGCGGAGTGTCGGCCGGGTCTTTCCTCTAAACGTCAGTATTGACGGTCTAGGTTGTCGGATATGAGGATCGTGATAGTCCAACGATCGACGAATGTCGAGGGCGGGCGAGGCAACCACGAATTCTGCCCGGATGGCGAAATTGGTAGACGCACGGGATTTAAAATCCTTTGGTCGTAGACCGTGTCGGTTCGACCCCGACTCCGGGTACCATCTTCGGAAGTTTGGCCGAGTGGGTTAAGGTAGTGGTCTTGAAAACTATATTTCTTACAAGTCAAATCGTTATTCCCGTCAAAGGGTTCGATTCGGAAGCATATTTTATCATATATGATAAAAATGACCTGAATAAGAAGCAAGTGTTTTTGACCGCGTCCGAAGGTACATTCGTTATTAACGAAACTGATAATGGGGACACGGAATATCGGCTGGTTTTTGACGAAAATAAAGCCGTCGAGATAAGACCTGTAAAAGCTTATAAAAAGTTCTTCATGATAACAGAAAATGGCATTCTGGTATCTAGACGAACAAATGCGGTTTTGTCAAAGGTACTAAGCTCTTCTGGATACTATACCCACTGTACCAAGATCGGTGGTAGAAACGGAAAATCAGTTTTACTCAGAATACATCGTTGTGTCGCCGAAGCATTCGTAGAAAATCCAAATAAAAAACCTTTTGTTAACCACATCGACGGTTTAAAAACGAATAATGATAAAACAAATCTAGAGTGGGTAACAAATCAGGAAAATGTTCAACACGCGTATGATACCGGTCTAGCGACTGCTCTCGGTGGAGTCGATCACCCAGCATCAAAATTCACAAGTCAAGATCTTTGGGCAATTAAGAAACTTAAGTTCGAACAACGATTTAGTAATCGAAGAATAGCGCGACTGTACAATGTATCTCACTCCATTATATCCGACGTAATTAATGGAGTAAGTTATAGGTAGTTGCAGTCCCTGCCAATCATTGTCGTGACACGAACCAAAAGACTAATATCAGTGCTGCCTCCCTAACGACTGGGAATCAAGGCAGGGTAAGCGGTATATGAACGCACTGCATCGTCGGTAATAGCCTTCGGGCTTGATGTAGGCTTAGGTTCCGCTTGTGTGGACAAATGTTACACGTCTCCTTACGTAGGGGCTAGTCATCTACGAGGTCCATCCGTAGATAGACTCGATGTGTCATCCAGATGGACTGTTGTACGATCTGGACGAGTACCAGCCGCAGCACGTGACTACGGTTGAAGCAGTAACCGAAACAAGCCTCTGGCTCCCTACCGGTTGACCGGTAGGGAGTTATGCCCCCAACCCAAAAACGAGGAAGTGTCATGAACAGCAAAACTATTAGCAGTATCCACAAGCAAGATGTCCATGCTCTGTATATCTGGTGTGGTGACAGCATCGACCTATTGGAGAATAACATCTCCATTCAGGTTCACGACAACAAAACGCCGATCGAAATCGAAAGCGACCGCGTACTGGTTTACCCCCACCTGTCCAACATCATCGTTAACGTGCGGTCGAACAACATCGACTTTCTGAAGATGTATGTCGAAGAAATGTTCCCGCACCTGAGTAACGTGGGCCACCCTGTAGTCGACGGTGAAGTGTTTGATGGTTGGATCGCATACGTCGACGATCGTGGGGCGACTATCATCAATGGAAGTAATGATAGTGATACGGTGGTGGAGTATCCACGAGACCGTCTGCCAAAGCAACAGGACGTGTAATTAAATGGCTAAGGATCGTTTCTCTGAAAGCGAAGAACGTATCTACCGTAATAGTAGATACGTGGTATCTCGTGAATTCGGCATTTCTCCCAATGGCGATCGTTTCAATGGTGTCTGGGTCGTGCGTAACAACAGAACTGGCGAATACATCGAACACTCGGTTCATCGCCATGACATGCTGGATAAGTACAGCTGAGTCAAATCCCACGGAATTTCAATGATACATAATCGTGGTGAACTGCTAGAATACTCTAGCTCTATAGTCCATTAGGAGACTGATTATGAACATTGAGAAACTGGTTGAGCTGCTGCGTGTCATGGAAAACGACGTTGCTGTCGTTAAATGTGACTACCTCACCGACGGTGATCCGGACGAATATCCGGAAAGCCTGGTGGCGGTCATCGATCATCTCGAAGAGATGATGTTTGATCGCAAGGATGCCGCTAAGCTGGAGAAACTCGGCTATAGCGTCATCTACGGTGAGTGCCTGTGTATCGATACCCTGAAAGGTATCGTGAACACCGGTTCCGACAACATGTAGGAGATAGTCACGGTTACTGAAGTCCATGACGCTTCTGGCGAATTCTTTATTCGCCAGGAAGTAAACGGTATCGTAACCGATGTATCCGATACTAAAGTGAGCGTGTGTAAATGCGCACTGTCGACATCACATGAGGATCATCTGATGAGCAAAGCAATTTACGTCCGTCGTGCCAACAAAGCGATGGAAATCGGTATCTGGGTAACCTTCAAGGAGGCTACTCCGATACCGGGTAAACCCATGCCACGCGCCGATGGAGAATATCGATTTGCCATCGGTAAGGTCAAGAACAGCAAGGTCCTTTCTTTGGAGCTTTGTCCTCCACAGAAGTTACCCACCACTATTCCCCACGGTTTCCTCGTTGAGAAGGAACCCAAGGAATGGATGGCGGGGGTTGTCAACGAGCTTTACGGGAAAGCCCTAGATAAAGCTCTCGGCAATCGGTAATCCCCGTCGAATCCGACAAACGGTAGTAGACAACTAGCAGGGTTATGCTAGAATAGCAACACAGCCAAGAATCATCTTGGCTGTGTCCAATCAATTTAAACGGAGACATTATGAATGTAAAAGTACTTAAATCAGTGGTTACCTGGATAACTAACCGCCTAGACAAACTTTCCAAATCTGTCAAAACGATCAATTTGATCAATGTAGGCATAGACGACATGAAAATCGTTGGCATTGGTTTGATCATAATGGCAGCAGCTATTCTGGCTGTTGCATACGTTGACCACGAGGCTATCCGCAATGGACACTCGATCGACCGTTCCATTAACGTCGAAATCCACATCCATCAAGAAAAGGAGGACAGTAAAAAGTAACAAAAGGCATAGAGCGTATAGGGATATCAAAATCCCTATACGCTCTATGCCACCTAATAACAATCTTTTTTTTGTTTTGGAGACCAGGGAATGAAAGTACTCGTAACGGGTGGTGTCGGCTATATCGGTACCCACGTAGTCAACGAACTCCTGCGTGAACGCTATTCGGTCGTAGTAGCCGACAACTTTGCTTCGGGTGGTCCTGGTAACATCCACTACAATGTCGGTCTTGAGAAAGTGGATCTGGCCGACGAATACGAAACTTTGAATCTGTTTCGTCGCCATCAGTTCGATGCGGTGATCCATCTGGCAGGGTCTATCAATGTAGCAGAATCGATCGTCAGCCCTGAAGTCTACTACCGTAATAACGTGACCGTCACCCAGAACCTTTTGAACGCCATGCGTGGGAAGGTGAATAACCTGGTGTTTGCTTCCACGGCAGCAATTTACGGTGAAGGAGGTTTCCTGGATGATTTCACTGAGGACCATCCAACCGAACCAACGAACCCATACGGGCAGACTAAGCTGGTCTGTGAAAAGATGATCGAAGCATGGGGTAAAGCACACGACATCAACTACGTTGTCCTACGTTACTTCAACGTAGCAGGTGCAGACCATCGCATCTGCGAAAACCTGTCGTATAACCATCTGATCCCGGCCACTATTCTGGTAGCTGAAGAGGTAGCGGACGAGTTGGTTGTCAATGGTTACGACTATGAAACTCCTGACGGAACCTGTATTCGTGACTATGTCGATGTCAGGGATGTCGCCAGAGCAAACACTGCCGCATTGAGACACCTCATCAATGGTGGCGAAAACATCACCCTCAACGTAGGATCTGGTGTAGCCACCAGTGTGTTGGACGTGGTGAAGATGGTGCAGGATGTCACCGGTAAACCCATCTGCGTGAAATACACGGAACGTAGAGAAGGTGATCTCGTCTGTACGGTGGCTGTCACTACCGCCATTCGAAATAAGCTAGGGTGGGTGCCAGAGTTCAGTGACCTGAAAACCATCGTCGCCGATACCTACATTGCCATGGCCTACAACCGTGCATTTGGCAATCGAGTTGGATAATTTTTAACTCGTACATTATCTAGTTGATTACCTCCTACCAAAGGTTACTGTCATGCATGCCGTCATTTCGGTCCTAGGACCTAAAACGCTGGACGAACTCAATAACGTAATGTTCTTGTTCGGACCTAATGTCTCCCCGTTCAAACAGGTAATGGGACTGGACAATCTCAGTGATCCGGGTAGCCTGTTGGTATTGCTCGGTTACATAAAGGAGACGCTGAAGCGTACCGATCCCTACATCTTGCTCATGCCTGAGAGTGAGGACGGGGGCGAGTGTCTCGAGATGGTATTCGATGCGGGGGTAGACCTCGCATTGAAATACAAAGACGGTACCCTCAAAGAGTTGGTACTCATGTCTCGTAAGGACATGATCTACGACTGGTTCCTGGTAGGTGGCCGTTGGCGTGGTGAGCTGAGAGGGGTAGCTGGTAAAGAACTCGAGGATGCTGTATCCGATCCGATTAAAGAACTCGAGGATGCTGTATCCGATCTGGCTGGTATGAGACTCGCGACTCAGGAAAAGACCTCGGCGGAATACAAAAAGGAACACAAGTTCACTTCGCTCAAGGTCTCGGACATCGACTGGGGTACCATGATACTGGAAAACCAGCGTCTTTACATCGACCAGTGGAACGTCCTGAACAAATATGTCAAGAATGCCAAACCACTTTCTGCATTCAAAAACGACGAAGGTGGTCTAATGGGACGTTACGACTATCCCGGTTTCTTCGCGCAAACCAAAGACATCCCTGAGAAAGACAGGCAGTTACTGTGGGCGACTTCCGCCATCCTCGGTCTCAGCAAAGAAGAAGTCGTCGAATATGCCGAGTTGGTTACGTATACCCGTAGCGGATTGATCCACAATGGCGAATGGATCAGCTCCGGTGGCCCTTTCGACGAACGTACCGTAGAACAAATGCGTCCTATCAAAGAGCGCATCGTTAATAACCCTGACGAGGTCTTGACCCTCGTCGACATCCACTACTAAGGGAACCCCCATGGATCGCGAAACGATCGAACTGATCAACGAAAACTACAACGAGATCATCCGCACCTTCCGTTCCGGCTCTGAACAAGCCGAACCGAATAGCGTGGTGCGTGATATCTACGTGGTCATGAAAAAGACCATGAAGCGTCTCCAACGGGTGCGGCCGACTTGGCGCACCATGATCCATGGCGTATTCGGGATCGATGACGACGAGATGGGGGCGCTGCGTATCGTGGTCGGTACCGACGTCACCTACATCCTGACCGGCGAACAGAACGTCCGTAAGCTGTTCACTATCGATTCTGACAAATCGGACAAATACGTCGATCTACCGATCATCGATACCGCCGTGGATCGGTTCCTCAATTACATCGAGATCCACAGCCCGAACTACATGGACGATCTGCTGCTGGCTACCAACTACATCGCCCTGGCCGAGAACATCGGTTACAAAGTGCGTAAGCTGGAATCCGGCAAGGATGACAATGGTGATGACGTGATCCGTGGCGTCCTCACCAAGAAAGATCGTGCGATCGTGCTGGAGTTCAACATGTCCACGCCGATCACCGATGTTGTACAACTGCACAACCACGGCAAAGAGCAAGGGATGACTAACTGATGAAAGTGTTCTACCACAAGGGGTGTTTTGACGGTATGACTGCTGCTTGGGTCATGAAGACCTGGGATAGCAGTGCCGAGCTGTTCCCGGTACAGTATCCGGCGGAAGGGAGTCCGGAAGACATCCCTCCTTTCGAGGATGGTGAGGAACTATGGATTGTCGATTTCACCTATAAGGCGGAAACGCTGGTGGAACTCTGCAAGCGGGCGAAGCGGGTGGTGGTGGTCGATCACCACGAACGACCGATCAAAGCGGTTCACGACTACTTCCAGAAGAACCCAGCCCCGGAGAACTTGGTCTGTGTATTTGCCACTGATCGTTCCGGTGCTGCTCTCGTCTGGGATACGGTTTATCCGACTCGTCGTGGATCTCGTCCATTCCTGGTCGAAGCGGTAAACGATCACGACCGCTTCGTCTTCCAGCGCCCAGATACCCACGAGGTCATCGCCGCTCTGGGAACCAAACCGTTCACCTTCGAAGCGTACTCCGAGTTCAGTACCGAGCTGTATAGCACCATCCTCTCCCAGGGTCGTGCCATCATGGCGTATCGTGATGGGCTGCTGGACTACCATCTGCGCTCCAGTCTGTCGCTCCAGCTGTTCTGTGGCTATCTGGTGCCGGTGGCAAACGCACCGCATCCGCTGGCCAGTCATCTGGCGAAGAAGATGTACGAAGAATGGCCGACCTGTCCGTTTGCAGTGGTATGGTCGTTGGAAAACGGTGGCGAATACCGTTTCAGTCTGCGTACTGAGAAAGGTCGCTTCGATGTATCTGCCATCGCTGAGCAATTCGGTGGTAATGGTCATCCGGGAGCGGCTGGGTTCCGTGTTTCTAAAGAGAAGTTCGTTGAGCTCATCTAGGACGGTCTAGGAGAGCGCTCAGGAGCTTTTACATGGATTGGGAGGACATTGGTCCTCCCAGTTTATGCACGTCGTAGAGAGGCTCACAGGGGCGTTTAAACAGATGCTTATACCAGACCTAATAATCGTGGGGTTTTCTGTAGACCCGGCGACACAAGACATCACTGAATCGGTTAGAAGGATCAAAGGGTTTCGTAGCCTCCCCTATCACACACGCATTGTGAGTGAGTTCAGGACCTTCGGCCACACCAAGGTAGCCACCATCACGGTAGACGATCCTGACTACGTCACCGAGGATGTCCACGTGTTGTTCTTGGTAACGCCAACCGAACAAAAGTACGAGTCCATCAAGAACAAAGTAACTGGGCTCACAAAAACGATCCAATCGTGGTTTGATGGTACGCTCTATTTCGTCGAGCATGAGCCACTCTCCACGTTCTGTTCCATTAGTAAACGTAAAGCAGGGGAATTCGATGAACCGGTTAAGGAAATGGTGGAACACTCTGTTCTCAAAGAACTCGAAGAGTGGTACATCCGAGAGCAAGAAAGTAGCGCAAGCACCAGCCAAGTGGTTGGCATACCCGAAACAAGTCCCGGTGAGGATGATCGCGATCACTCGGTCCCCGATTCAGGGTCAGACTGAAGAAGAGATCATTGCCCACATCAGCATCATGACAGATGCTCTCAGTCGGGAGATCCTGCTCTCGCCTCTGTACAAGGATTATCGGATACTCTCCTCACTCAATCATCCATTGGAGCTTCCTGAGTTTGATACCCGGTTCTATGTCCACTATTTGATGGAAGAGTCTGCCTACGACCTGAATGCCACGTATCACGTCTGCATCTACGATACTGATGAGGACTACCTGACGGTCGTTAAGAAACATCTGGCACTGTACCTCAAGAAGATCGGTCATGTCAACAACAAGTCTCCTGCTTCCTACGAAGAAACTATACTCAGTCGAGTGCTCCAGTTGTCTCGGAATATGGCTGGGGGTAAACCCCTGTTCAATGGTAATGCTAAGTACCCTTACTGGAACTGTTTCCCTGCTGAAGGTAGAAGCTTTCGTGAGAAGCTCTTTGAGATCAGAAGGAGTAATCTGGTCAGTGTTAAAAAATAACAATCTCTCTCTGGTTATGTAGAATACATACCAGACTGCTCACGCTGTCTTAGCCGCTAGGCTCTATTACGTAATAAGCGGGGTAGCGTTAGCTACCCCTTCCTTATTTGTTTTATAAACAGGGTAGTGTAACTACCCATCCTTATTCGATCTATCCGTGAGGATCTGAGTATGAAAGAACACGTAATGACGATAGTCTTACTGATTACTATTGGGGTATTGGTAGGTATCCTGATAGCAGTAGTAGTGAGACAACGTAAACGAGATCAAGAGAAGAGTATCGTTAATACTCCTCCTACACCCAGTAAGACAGCCTATGAGTGGCTGGAGGAAATCAAAGAGAAAAGCTATCTCGGGTATATCTGTATCGGGGGTGGTATTTATCTCGTGGATAACATCTACGTAGTCCCCAAGAACAGCTACTACGAAGGACCTGTCCACAGTACGCCTACTGTGCGTTATGAGCTGCGTATAGGTCGATCGGATACTGAAGCCGATTACTTCGATGCTACTCCTGAAAGGATGGAGGAAGGTGGAGTAGAGAGACCTACGCTGGAGCGGATCATACTCCATCTGCTGCATGCACAGTACTCCTACCGGGGATGGCAACTCGACAAGATCGCTGATCGGTTAGATGAACCATATCGAGTAGAGGTGTTCGGGGATATCGAAGTCAATGACATCGAGCTACTGTACTCCACTGTGAGTGAACGTCGTATCTTTTTGGTCCCTGCCCGTTACGGTGACAATGGTTGGGTACTGGAAGGGCGTAGTGGACCGGTAGGGGTGTTGGAGTTAGGAGGTACGAAGATCGAATGGATCATCCCTCGTGCTACCGATGTGATCATCACCTACGGCGAATTCATTCGTGGGTTGTTGGACGGGGTGAAGCAGATCGTCGATGCCTACTACGATGAGCCAGGATACGTGTTGAACCGGGAACGTATCCTGAAGATCACACCGGGACGGAAGAGTCGCTATTTCGAGATGGTGGCTAAGTTCGTGGAAGAATACCACCAGAAGAAGGAAGGAATGTCGTGAAGCCTGTAGAAGAACTGTATCCACATCAGGTGGAATGTGTGCAGTGGTTGGAACGCCTGTTCACCGAACTGGGCGAGGAACATCCACTGGTTAAGGACATGCCTAAAATCATGTCGAAGATCGGGAAGACCCATGTGATCGTCCCCGATGCGGAAAACATGACTGAAGACATGGTCGATGCCAGTCGTAGTCTGCTGCTGTACCTGGACAGCTTTTCCAGCCACAACGCACCAAAGATCCGCAAAATGATCGAGATGCGTGGGTGGGTGCGTCGTCATCTACCTGAGTGGTTCCGGGAGGAGCAGGGACACCTGACGAAGGCAGGGCGGGCTATCTTGGCTTACGACCTGACCCTCAAGGCAGCACTGTATCCACCGACCGAGGAAGAGAAGTACTTCCCGGAGACGAAACCGTCTCCAGGTGCGGTAGATTTCCCCAGTCGATCTGGCTTCGAGTTGGTGTTGCATTGCGGTGATGCAGAACTATCGATTACACGAGCCTACGAGGACGTCTGGAGCATGGTTAAGCATGGAGACGTCCTGGACATCCAGATCAACCGTCACCAGCTTCCTGAGGCTTGGAGGAAGATGTTCCGTACCCGTGCCATCGAGATCCGGGGTGTGATCTCCAAAACCCCGATGGATGGCGAAGTCTATTTGGACAAAGCTGAAGTGCGCATGAGTATCAAGCCTGCGTTCAAAGAACACATCACCCATTCGGTGAGTTGGTCGATGAAGGTGAAGTAATGACTAAGGTCGCTAAGAAGTCATACACCCCCATGCTACTGGCGACGTTAACTATCGCTGCACAGAACAGCACGGTCGATTTGAAAAAGTCGAAGTTCTATGCGATGATGGGACTCACCAATCCTGCTGTCGAGAACAACCTGTTGGTAGGACGTGATCGTCACGGGTTACCCCGTAAGCGCAAGAAGGGTAGCAAGTTGCGTCGTTAACCGCATATCGGGAGGAGCTTCGGCTCCTCCCTTATGTTTCTTTTTTAACAGGTCCCGATTCCAATTTATTTCAATCGTACATAATAGTCGTGAGTTACTGCACCAATCCATTATTCCTTCAGGAGTTTTATCATGAACAGTGATCTGATTAAAGCAATGGCCACTATGGCTATCGGTCTGGGTGCTATCTACGGCATCCAAAAAGCTGGTGAGAAACTGCGCCAGAAACGTGCAACCCGTACTGTCGCCCCAGTACGTAAACCGGTACCTGCGAAAGTGGTTACCGTCGAGGGCAAAACCTTTTCGTTCGGCGAGGACGATCTGGTGAGCATCCGCAACTCCAGTTTTGATTGCGCTCTGTCGGCACAAGAAATCGCCGACCGTGCCATCAAGAACGCACAATCTCAATCGAGGAAATGAAACATGAAAACTGCAATCGTTTTTGGCGGTGCTGCCGCCCTGGGTTTGATCGGTGGTTGGTTCGGCTACAACCACTTCGTCCGTAAGCCGGCTGTCCGCGAGAAACTCGTGGCAGTCATGAAAGAACGCGGTAAGCAGTACGCTGCTGAGGTCGCCGAGAACACCAAGCTCGACAACTCACCGACCTTCGACGAACCGCATGACGAGAACACCCTCGAGGTCAGTGACCTGCGGTTCCATTCGGAGCCGGTCAGTACCACCGAACCGCGTGTGCGCGACTACCAGGTCGGTTCGGTAGAAGAAGCCTTCTACCGTTACTGGGAAGAACTGGCTGATGCCAACCACTACATCGACTTCGACCCCAACTGGGGTGGTGCCGGGCGTGGTTACAAGGGTCTGCTGCACAGCAATCCCATTCCCGGCGTGCGCTGCACCAAGAACCTCCAGGGCGATCGCCTGATCTTCACCGCCATCAAAGGTGGTGTGGTCGTCGTCTACGAGCAAAACGGTGAGATCCGCTGGAATTCCAGTCCATCGTTGGAGGTGGTCTGGGAGTACGCACAGCTCAAAAGCGCCGAAGACATCAACCTCTTCAAAATCAATCAGTTTCTCAAGTAAAGGTAAACGTCTATGAACAGTTTCATCAAATGTGGTCTGGTGTTCGTTGCTGGTTGCGTGGTTGGCACTCTGTCCGAACGCAACCGTGACAAGATCGATCCGCTGGTCAAAGCGCTACGCGACCGTGCCAAAAACATCATCGCCAATCGCAAACCCAGTGAGAAAGGTAACGGGGATCTGCATTCGGTCACTCTGGCACACACTGCCAAGCCCGACATCGAACTCGACCTCGAGAGCGATGTGGTCAAAGAAGCGATGGCTAAACACCGCCAGTTCTTGGACCTCTACGATACCCTGAGAAGTAAAGAAGTTCCGTACGTACCCTTCGACATGAAGTGGAACAACGGAACCGGTTACCTCGACAGACTGATCGAAGACCTGGTAGCCGTCCCGCAAGGGTTCTCTACTTCGATCGATGCACTGACCAACCGTAAGTGTATCATCCATCGCAACGACAATAACATCGTCGTGGTGTTTGAGCGCTATCGCGATGGGTTTGCTTCGGTACTGGTGCACAACGGCGCCCTGGAAGGTATCAATCGTGCACACGACGTTCTCGATAAGTTCATCGAGTTCTACGCCGCTGAGCACGGTCAGCAGTAAACGGTATGGGGGACTTCGGTCCCCCATCACCCTTTCTTTTTTATTGTATGATCCACCGTGATCATCTTCATTGTTAAAGTTAGGGATAATGGCATGGCTACTGAATCCGAAACTCCTGTGATCCGAGATACCATCAGTGTAGGGATCACAAAAGGCAATTTGAAAATCAATGCCGTTGTTGCCCGAGACCTGACAAAGCTTCTCGACAAAAACCTGCCGATCTACACCGCCAGTTATCGCTCTGGAGCAGAGGTAAAAGAAGAACTGCACTTTTGTTTAAGTTCTCCGCCTCCTAAGTCTGGGGAAGCATCTAAGCTGCTTAAGTTGACGGCTTGCATGCTTCATGAAGCACTTATCGCCGATGAAGACATCGGTACGGTCGAAGTGGTTTGCTTCTCTAAACCGCATACACCGCGTTATAGCTTCCTTGTGGAATGACGACATAGATGGGGGAGCCAATGCTCCCCCATCTATGCGCTTACGGCGCTATATCGATGTCGCCACCGATCTTCCAAACAGTCTCGCTCAAACGAGTGAGCGTGAACTCCTTGTTAGATCCCCGGATACGAGCTATGTACCCTTGCGGGATCAGTAGTGTGTCACCAGCAGGCGCTACCACCGTCAAGGACGGATGCGGCAATGTGCCTTCTACGTAACCGGTCAGAGATACCATGAACCGCATGGTCCCACCGATCGGGAACTTGTTCCGCCACGCCAACAACATACCGCTATCGGTAGATGCTGGGATGCTCACAGTCGCCGCTGCATCCGTTGGCAAGAACATCGTGTGGAAGTCTTTGAAGTTGCTGGTATCGGCCGCGAAGGTATCGCTGCTGGCGTAGTTCGCCGAAGACGATGAGTAGTACGGGCTATCAACCCCGTCAAACTCATCCAGTTGCCCCACTGCGATCCAGCGGTTCTTCTCCAAACGAATGACCTGTACGACAGCACCGGCTTTGCTGAACGAAGCTTTGTGGGTGGTAGGGATCAGCAGCTCAACACCACTGAGCGCTTGGGGCTCGATGTTGTAGATGTGGCCGTCAGTGTATTCGTGGACCAGTGTAAACACCGTACCATCAAGGTACCCAATCGCCTCACCTGCTTCCAGTCCGTCTTCGTCTGACAGAACCAGTCCGCCTGTGACTTCCTCATTCAGCCGCACGGTTTGCTGGACCAGACCCGTCGGACTAAGCGCGTTCAACGACGGCAGAGCAAACATGCTATCGTATTCATTGCCGTCTTGCACAACTACCCATGGACTCCATCCATTGATATTGTTACCGTCCTGTGTGAAGGAGGTGCGAACTGTCCGTCCATTAACGTAAGGATACGTTGTAAATGTGCGACGTACAACATCGTTATGCATGTGTACGATTTCAACCACCCCTTCTTGTCCATGGGAATATACGCTATTCACCCGAGGAAGCTGTGGGACGATTATCACTTTATCGGCGGTAGCGGCGGCATTGTGGGAAAATGCTTTACCGATGATGCGGGGGGTTTTCATTTCCGCCAGTTTCGCCAATACCTGAGCCGGGGTTCCGGTGATCAGGATGTGGTTACTCGGCATGTCGGCTGCTGAGAAATCGGCAATCGTGTTATTGGTACGATAACCGATCATGTCGTTTGCGTAAACGGAAATGTCCGTGCGCAGCGAGTCGTACGTGAAACCGTTCAGACGCATCGAGTTGCGAACCGTTAGTTCCCGAGCACGCATCAGCACTGCATCACCCAGATCCAGTAGCGCTTGTTTGAAATCCACGTTAAACATCTGCGATCTCCACCAACATAGTCATTGCATCACCCGGCCAGTTACCCTCGGCAGCCAGGTCGTTACCAGAGAACCCGTACATGTAGATGGTATCACCGCCCATCGGGACAGCCATGTTCTCCACGATCGTATCGAGTAGTACACCTTCGACCCGCAGTGCTTGCAGATTGAGGCTTTCTTCATCGAGTTGTGTTTTGAGGATGATTTGGATCTTATAGCCACCGTTGACGGTATCATCCATGAAATAGATACCGACGATATTAACGGCGATCTCAAAGACCGGTACGATGTACGACGGCGTAACGATGGAACCAGCCGCATCAGTGCCGAGTGAGCCATCGTTGTAGCCGTACGTATTGGGATCGGTGGGGTCTTGGACGATGTTGACTTCACTCTTCCATTTGAACGGGAAGATGGCCATCTCGGTGGCAGCGGCTTGTGCCGTGGTAACGATTTCGGTACCGGTAATATCGCCACCACCACCGCCACCACCCTGTTCCAGAGTGGTCAGTCGCGTGAAGATGTTGTTGAACAACCGGGTGAGGTTGTTTGCCAACTGAGCTACGTTTAACACAGTGTTTCTCCTTAAAAAGAGGTAATCTTTAACACATCATCGGTATTACACCGGTGCATCAAAGAAATCCACAAAATGGTCATTCGGATAACTTTCGCCGACCCGACGGACGTTTCCATCCTGAGCGAATGGAGTGATAGAAATCTGTTTGATCTCCATCCATTCTTCGGCGAAGGCTGCATCACGACCTGCCCAATGATTACCCGCCGCAGAGGGGAACCACAGACCTATCCAGAACCGCCCAGGAATGTCCGGTACGGTGTTACGAACAGTGTGCTTGAGGATACCGTCGATGTAGAATTCGACACGAGGGTCGTTATCCAAATGCCAGTCGAAGCGGAACTCATGGAAGTCTTCGTCATTGACTTCTACACCGTGATTGATGAAATCGTCGGTGTATTCAGTCCAGTAAGCAGGATCGCCTTCCGCTACATCCCAATTACGGTTCTCGCCACGCCATGTATTGAACCTAGCGTTGCGATAGTCCACGACTTCCATATCCGGCGCACCTTTCAGAGCAGTCGGAATCTCGATGTCGATCTCATGGTTACGGACGGTGTAGAAACCATCTTCTGCATTACCCACTACCCGAAGACCATCGGCCAGGTGGGCATTATGTAAGTAATGGCCAGCAAACGATTCTTCGTAATGGAATGTCCAGAATGCCGACACCACCCCGTCTTTAACAGGAAGCTTAGCCAACACTTTATACGACCCAGGTCCGAAGTAATCGCGAGTCACCACACAACCACCAATCCGCGTGGTCCTGGCTACTGGCTTACCGTCACGATCAACACCTGTGATAGGACCAGTGTACTGATCGCCACATGCCCTGACTTTAACTACACCGTTGACAGGATCATGGATGATGTTTTCAGGCACCACACCACCGTTGCTACCACCCCATGCTTTGTTTGCACGGATAAGTGCTGCACGGATCTCATGAACCTTAGCCGTTTCGAAGTTCAGGAGTAACGGCGTCTTCCGATATTCAAATGGGACTACTGAGAATGACTTGGGTGCAGAAGCACTCTCTCCTCGTTTGATGTAGACTTCGTAATCGCCTGGTGGGATATCCGGTACCGTACAAAGGAGCTCCCCGTCCTGGATCTTTAACAGGCAACGGTTTTCGACGAAGACTTCGAACGTATCCCGGTTATACCACGCAAACTCCATGGTTTCTTCTGGATCGATCAATGATCTCTGAACAGTCTCGTCAGCAAATGGAGCGTTACGGACAAAGAAATTGCGCAACTGTCCGCTAAACAGAGCCACTTCACCCGGCGCCATGGTTGATTCTTTCGGGAACTCTTGCGTGTACCCCGACTGGATCATGTACCACGTATTGGTCGTGTGATGAAGCTTAGCACGGAAGACCGTACCGCCAGCTACACTACCCCCACCACCGATCAGAAACTTGACGGGAACTGTAATAGCACCAGCAGCAAACGGTTTGCCACGCGAAGCGCCATTAACAAAGTACTCGATCTGACCAGTGTCGCTGTCGTAGAGCAGACCCAGCACAGCGTTAGCCGGCGTAGCAGTGCCCCAAGTAGTACCGCCACCAGTTTGATGGTTGAACTTGCGACCGTTGATGGTGTTTACCGCCCAACCGTTGATACCTGGTGCAGCATTTAGCGGTGCTCCCGGTTCACCGACACCGATGTGCATGTCGTAGGTGGTAAAGTTTTCCACTTCGATGTAGTACTTACCGGTACCGGGAAGCATCGCATCACCTGGCTGTGCTGTGCGATAGCTGTCTAACCCGTGCTGAATCTCGGTTGGGGTGGTAATGGTGATATCCGGATGCACTACAGCCGTATTGAAGTACTCTTCAACGATAGTTTCGATACCATCGTTATAACCGTGACCTAAGCGAATCGCAGCTTGCTCTTCGGTCATAGTCGGTGTGAAATACTCGATAAATCCAGATGTCGATGCACCACTACCGAGATGATCAACCATACGCAGTTTTACAGGCGCGGTTGGGTCGTGCATAATCCACACCCCACACCACTCACCCGGCACTACTTTGGAATACATCTTCAACTGAGTGCGAGTACCTGCTTCCCATGTGAAGATCAAATCACCGATCTCGTTAAAGCTCAATGAAATTCGCTTCTCGGCGATACCAGCGTCGATGACGAAGGTCTTATTCTCGCCTACGGGAAGAGCAGTGGGTTTGAATTGGATACCCATTAACCAATACCGGTTACCGGCGCCAGCTCCCAATAGACCACGAAGGTCTACACCACCTTCACTGTCGGTGGGTACTCGGATGTATTGTTCGATTGAGCTGTCCAGCATCACACCGTTAATCGGGTTAAATGTCAGTGGGCCATTGATAGCGATCAGGTTGGACGAGTTTTCGATGTTTTCCGCCAAGTTGTTGCGCAGCGGAAAATAAAAGTAGTCGTTGGGGTTTGGTCTCGCCACACCATCCAACCCATTCCCTGTCAGGGAAAGAGCACCTTGGTTAGGCGTACCTGCACGATAGCTGAGCGAGTTGATTCGGATCACGTCGTTTTCGTCAGGGTATTCGTTGTCGAACACCTCCACCCAACGACCGTTGCGTCCTACCAACTTCGCTCTGGCTCGTTTCCATACGCCATTGTCCCCAACGTAGAGATCCTGTCCAGGAACCCATTGAGAACCGTTGGCGTAGAAAACCTTATTGATCCTAGACAATCACCCACTCCTCGCCTTCCCGTGGAACGCCGGTTGGTGCTTCGGTGGAAATGGTGCGAGGGTACCGGGTCAGGACTTCATTGACTTGGGTTTCCATCGCGTTGAGACGATTGGTCAACACTTGTCGTTCAGAACGAGCCACAGTGCCATTCTCGACCAGCACCCAATCGTTAACACTGCTGTTACCTTTAGCGATATAGGTGTCACCGGTCTCTTGATCGATGTAGTGAGCCGTGGCACTGGGCGGCGCTTCAGTAGGTGCACCAAAACCTTTTTTCGTGTGAACTACGCTCACGTCACTATCCTCTTGCTAAATGGTTACCAGCGAAAACTAACTGGCAGGGATTCCGATGAAGCGGTTTCTTTCTGATCGTTCAGTTCGTCCGCAATGAAGTCGTTAATGGTCTCTTCGGGCAGACCTTTCTTCTCACCGAACTCACGGATGCGCTGGATGGCATCGCCCACATCCTTTTCGTCTTTCTCGTCATCTTTATCGCGAGCTTCGATGGAGACCTTGAGTTCCTTTTGCTTCAACCAGTCGTATACATCGACCTCTTTTATCCCGATGATATTTTGATCGATGTGTTTCTTGGTTTTCCACTCAGTGGTCGAGTTGTTGTGTTGGTTGTTGACCTTTACCCAACCATCACTATCGACTTTAGCAATGATGTAAACATAGACCTTTAGTCTGGCTAGGTCGTATTTACCGAACAGACGCTCACCTTTAGCCAGTGTAATGGTGATGGAATTACCTGAGGTTTGATACCGTTTCAGGTTATATTTCTGTTCAAGCAGTGAGGCAAGTGCCATGGAAACAGCTTCGTCCGCATTTTCATCGGCATAGAGAAACTCGTTGGATTCGGTCTTATCCCACTCCACTCGCACACCGGTGTGGTCAAACCCCGGCTTGAGTTTGGTATGTTTAAAACTAGAGCCGTGGTAAAGTGCATCAAGATTCATTTGTTGCTCCAGAAGGAGGTGGGGTCACCACCTCCATTTATTCCGTGTTAATGTTTGACCAGTCGGATACATTCGCTAACAAACGCTTCCTGACTGACCACGAACGAATCTCCGGCGTTGACCATGGATTCTAAGGTGGCATTCAGGTCTGTCGGTGCGTGGATACCCATGATGGATTCGACTTGTTGCTTACTCCAGTCGAGGATCTCTTTGGAGCGTGTCGAGATGTTCGGTGCAGCCCCTGTATCCAGGAACACATCGTACACCGTTACGGTTGAGTCCTGTCCGAGACGATCACAGCGAGAAATCGCTTGTTCACGTTCATGGTCACGGAACGGGGCGTTCATCATCACCAAGTTGTTAGCCATCGTCAGCGGCACAGCAGTTGATAACGACTGATACGTGGCGATTACGGGATTGAGGTCTTCTTCCTTCTCGAAACGCTTGATCAGGTTAGCCAAATTCTTGTTGGTGTCACCGTAGATCTTGAGAGGTTGATACCCGCGCTCCTCCAGCCAATCGGAGGACTTGTCCACCACATCCACATAGCTGGTGAAGACAATGGACTTCTTCGTAGCCGAGTCGATCAGTTGATCCAGATTCACGTGTTCGACCATGTCCACATGACACTGGCTGCGACGTTTACCCAACACACCACCCAGAGCCTCCCCCATGATTTTCAGAGAGACGTACTTGACCACCGAGCGCGCCGATTTGAACTCTTTGCGCTGGAAGTCTGGGAGGGATGGGATGATCTTCTGCAACTCGTATTTGTTGCAGTAAATCACTTCGGCTTTCATCATCACCGGATCGTACCCGGTACGGATCATTTTGATGTAACGACGATAGGTCTCCAGAGCTTCCTTTTCTTGTGGAGACTTCAGAGTTGCTTCATGGTGCTTGACACACTCGTTGTACAGGTCGGTGATCTCACCCATGCGCTCATTGTAGAACTTGGTACGTTCATCAATGAAGGCACGCATTTCGCCACGGATGTGATCTAGAGTGTAGTTAGTCCCATTGGGGATTTTAACGTCCACTCGCTGAGTGATGACTTCGCCCTTGACCACTTCCTTTTTATTGATCTTGAAGGAAACGATACCGATACGGTTACGCAAGATGTCGTTGGCCTTCTTGGCATCCTTGCCGAAGATTTTCTTGAAGCGGGTCTGTGCATCGAGGTTGTCGAAGAACGGGTCGATAGTTTGCAACAACGGCACACATTCGGCACCGATGGCTTTTACCGGAGTCCCTGACGACCAGATGATGTCTTCGGATTGGGTCAGCTTACACAGCGTAATGAACAGTTGGGTACGAGCAGAGTTGATCTCGTTGAAGTTGTGACACTCGTCCAGAGCGATGCACACCTTGGTACCCGGCTTGAGCTTCTTAGCAAACTCTACAGCCCGATCCAGTGCCTCGTAGTGGAAGGCGTAATACTCTTTACCCAGAGGAGCTGCTTCGCCCAGCGTCTTGGATACCCAGTACTGCGGATCGTCGTTGATCAGTTCAGCAAAGGTTTTCTCCCAGACACGTTCCAGGGCATTCTTCGGAACAACGGCAATAAAGACGTCCGCTTCCACACATTCGCTCACCGCGATACAGGTCAAGGTTTTACCTGAACCTGGTGCTGCCGCCAACAAAAGTCCTCTTAACCTATAGGACGGCACTACCTGGTTGTAGTTTTCCAGAAACTCGATCTGATGGTCGAGCATCTTCAGTTTTATTCTGGAAAGTCTGGAGAAATTCAGGCGTGTGTGTTTCTCATCCAGAGAAATGTCTTTCAGCCAGGTTTTATTATATAGCTCGTTGATGATTTTCTCGAGCAGCCGTTTGGCCGTACGCGTCTTCGGATCGGCGTACAACTCACGGAAGATGTAGAGGACATCGATCGCAAAGAATTTCGGAAAAATGATCTTGCTCTTTCCAACGTGACTGAATAGATATCCATTGACTTTGGAAGTCTGCCATTTCTGTTGGATGTCACGAGCCAGGTCATAACCGGGTAGCCCTTCGATGGTGATGTGAGTTTCACTCTCATCCACCCCGACATAGCCGATAAATCTTTTTAAACCAGAAAACATGATATGGCTCCTACATTAGATAAAATGTTGTAACAGTCATAGAATTTTAAGAGGTTAACATGAGCAATAGTCTTAAGATGCTTTCTGCTCGTCGTTCCACCCTGGAATCGTTGAAGATTCAGGGTCGAGCGCTCATGCATCGTGGTAACGTCAGCATGGAAGAAGCTGATAGCTACATCGAACTAGCTGACGCTGTCCTGGGCAATACCGCTGAAGGAAGCGTAGGCACTACTGCCACCGAGAACCCCGACGCCGATGCCAAGATCGAACTGGCTGTAATGGAAGTCGATCGTGAACTCGAAGCCGCCAATTCCGCCCTGCTGAAGAACGACATCGGTCAAGTCCCGCCAGCCGACAGCCAGATCACCATGGACGACGACAATGCCACCGATCTGGATCAGCTGATCGACGAAGCCGAACAACTGGACAGTGTAGCCGAAGTCGGCTATGCCATGCAGGACGACGCCTCGCTCGACCAAACTGCCGCTCTCGAAAGCTACAAAGCCCTGGTCAAGCCGCTGCTGCGTGGCATCGGTGTTTCCCAAGAGCAACTCGAAACCGTTGACAATGCCACCACCATCGCTGAAGTGGTACCGGTGGTTGAAGAAGTTGTCGATGTGGCCGAACAAGTCATCGCCAAAATCGAAGAAGTCAACCCCGAAGAACCCGGTGTTTCCACCGAATCGATCGGTGTTGGTGCTGGTGCTGCTATGGTTACGCTCCGCCGTGCCCGTAGCTACCTGGCCAGCAAGAAGAAGGAGGGTTAATCATGGCCACTCATGCAAAGATGAAAACCCTCGCCGCCAGCCTGCGTGCAGCAGCTATCCAAGGTCGTGCTCTGCTGAGCTGTGAGTCGGTAACCGAAGAACAGGTTAACGCTTACAAGGAGTTGGTTGACGGCGTCCTGGAAGGGGCTGAGATGTCCCTCGACGACGCTGCTCAAGCCATGGCTACCAAGTCCGAAGAAGCTGGTCAGGGCGATGCTCCTACACCGGCTGCTACGGATGTAGATGCTCAACCCGGCGCCGACGGCATGAACGCTTCCCAGGAGTCCGATGATTCGGACAACGAAGAAGAGAAAGACGACAAAGACGACGAGAATGACGAGGATGATGATTCCTCCGAAGACTCGGACAAGTCGGACGATCTGGACGATGAAAGCGAAGAACTCGACGAGAAAGAACCTCGCGAAGAACTCGAAGAAGTCGTTGACCAGACTGACAAGATCGTCGAGAAAGTCGACAGTTTCATTGCTCACACCGAAGACTCAGGTCTGACTATCGACGGCATTCAGGAAATGACCGATGCCGTGCAAACGATGGAATCGCTGAAACCGATCGTTGACCTTCAGGCTATCGCCTCTGGTTCACCGGTTCTGCGTACTCGCCAAGCTGTGCGTCGTCTGACTGCACTGACTCTGCGTAACGCCGGTAAGGCGCTCATCTGAGCAAAGCTGTAAAAATATACCACGAAAAGGTATATGTTATGTGAGTGCCGTGTGCTTTTCCTCACGGCATTCGCTCCTTTACAATTTGAATCGATCTCCCTGAGCTTACCCTCATAGGTCAATCCCCTGGGTGTCACCCAGACTCCTACCCGTGCTCGGGTATTTGATTGCGACTTGACGTAGAGACCCTTGACTACCGCACACCGTTTCCTTCGATAAGGGCGGTCTTGGCGGATAAACTGTCCGGTCTAGCTGATTCTTGCAACCTCGTGGTACCATCGCCTCTTCGGAGGCGATATCTATTTATGCACAGCAGTCTTGCCGGACTACTGTGTTACTAACTGGGGTGCTTTCGCCGCCCTCGATACGGGAGTAATCCCCACCCCAGTCGTCGACTATAAGCCGCGTAGTTCGACGAACGCAGCACACACTGCCTCCTCCAGTGTAGCTGTGAAAAAGCGGCAGTCTGGCGATCGACCGGCCATCGATCGCAAGTTGAGCAGTACGGTGGGACGCCCATTGGAATTCATCCCAATGCCACTGAATGTTCAGCCCTCAATCCACATTTACCCGCCCGCTAGTGGGTTGAGGGATGAGCATTGTCTTGGTCTGTGCATACCCCCCTAAGCATCGAAAGGTGCTTAGGGGGGTTTATGCCGACATCGCTTCAATCTTATGTAGCGTCATCCAAGGAACTTGCATAAGTGAGATTGCATTATGTCCAGCCAAACTACGGCACTTATCGCCGCAATTAATGGTGCCTTCTCCAGGGTGTTTACTCGAATTAACACCAAACTGGATCAGGGTGCCAACGCCGTCTCCGCGAGCAAATTAGCCACCGCTCGTAACATTACTATCGCAGGTGATGTGGATGGTGTAGCCAGTTTTGATGGTAGTGCGAACATCACTATCAACGTCGCGTTAGACGATACCGGTGTTGTTGCCGGCACTTATCCGAAAGTCACAGTGGACGCCAAAGGGCGTGTCACCAATGGTGCAGCATTAGCAGCTGCGGATATCCCCTCCATCCCTTCCAGTAAAATCAGTGATCTGAACGCTGTACTGGCAGGTAAGTTGGATGTGGGTGGCGTAGCAGTCTCCGCACAGAGACTCCAAACCAGTCGACTGATCACCCTGCAAGGTGATGCCACAGGTGTAACCGGCTTCGACGGTAATAGCGACGCCATAATCTACGTTCTACTCCCGGAAACCGGAGTAGTACCGGGTAGTTATTCCAAAGTCACTGTCGACGCCAAAGGGCGTGTTACTACCGGTGCAGCTTTAACCGCCGGCGACATCCCGGTCTTGAACCAGAACACTACAGGCAATGCCGCCACAGCTACCAAGCTGCAAACTGCACGTAACATCGGTGTGGTCGGCGATGCTTCCGGTAGTGTCTCGTTCGACGGTACTGGCGGCGTTAACATTCCGCTGGCTCTTTCGCCGACAGGAGTGACAGCAGGGGAATATGGTAGTAATATCCAGATCCCCATTCCGACGGTGGACGCCAAAGGTCGTATCACCGCAATGTCACTTCAGACGTTGCGCTCCGGTAGCACCACTCAGAGCGGCATTGTCCAACTGAACAATGCGGTAAACAGTACGCTCCAGACTCAAGCGGCTACCCCGCTTGCTGTTAAGACGGCGTATGACTTAGCCGCCACTGCTGTTCAACAGTCACAGCTGGGTGTTGCTAACGGTATCGCTACTCTGGATGAAGGTGGCAAAGTCCCTTCTGCACAGCTCCCCAGTTACGTGGATGAAGTACTCGAGTTTGATTACTTCTATCAGTTCCCAGCCACGGGCGAAGCCGGTAAGCTCTACCTGAACCTGGAAACTGGCAAGGTCTATCGCTGGACAGGTACTATCTATCTCCAGATTAACGGGACTGTTTCGTCTGCCGAACTGGCGGATCGTCTGGCTACTGCTCGCACGATCGCAGTCAGTGGGGATGGTAGTTTCAGCACCAGCTTCGATGGTTCTGCCAACGTCAACGCCACGTTTACTCTGGCGAATAGTGGAGTAGTTGCTGGCACCTACCCTAAAGTACAAGTCGATGCCAAAGGTCGAGTCATTGCTGGTTCGGCTCTATTGGCCTCCGACGTACCCACACTGAACCAGAACACCACCGGTAACGCTGCAACCGCCACGAAATTGGCTACTGCACGTACGCTCAGTTTGAGTGGGGATGCCACCGGTAGCGTGTCATTCGATGGTAGTGCAGATGCCACCATCTCGGTGACAGTAGCTGACAACTCACACGCGCACACCATCGCCAACGTGACCGGTCTCCAGACGGCTCTGAATGGTAAGCAAGCCACTATCACTGGTGCGATCTCGGGATTGGTTTCCACTAATCTCACTGCTCTCACGGTGGCAGTCTCTGATGCTAACGGCAAGCTTATTTCTGGTGGAGCCAGCGCAACAGAAGTGGGGTATCTGTCCGGTGTCACATCCGCTATTCAGACACAACTGAATGCCAAGGCTCCTCTGGCTTCTCCGTCGTTCACAGGTACTCCGCTTGTACCGACGGCCACCGATGGCACCAACAACACCCAAGCAGCCAGTACCGCATTCGTGCAATCGGCAGTAGGTGGCTACATCAACAAGTCGGGTCAAACTGGTGGCACGCTGACTCTGACCGCTTCCGAAGCTTCCAACCCGGTAATCGCGATCAGTGGTACGCTGACCTCCAACCTGACCGTGGTAGTACCGAATGGTAGTAACCGTCTGTGGGCGTTCTATAACGCTACCAGTGGTGCATTCACCGTTACGGTTAAGACTGTCTCAGGTACTGGTGTAACCATCGCCCAAGGCAAGCGTAATCTGGTTTACTCGAACGGCACCAACGTGCTGGACGCGTTCACCGATTACGAATCCATCGCCATGACGGGCACACCGACAGCACCCACCGCTGCCGCTGGTACCAACACCACTCAAGTGGCAACCTGCGCTTACGTTAAATCGGAGATCGCTGCAAGTAACGCAGCCACTGCTACTAAACTGGCTACCGCACGCGCTATCAACGGTGTAAACTTCGATGGGTCGGCTAACATTACGATTGCTGACAGCACCAAGTTGCCATTGGCGGGGGGTACTCTCACCGGTACCCTTGTCGGTCAGAGAGGGGTCTTTAATGGAGCTGGGAACGACTACGCCACAGGTGGTGTGGAGCTGACTGGCAATGGTGCAACCAACACCATTTTCCCCACCCTCGGCTTCCATCAGCCTACTGCATTTGCCTCCAGTTTGCAACTGCGTGCAGCCTCTGACTTCCGCTTCTATGCACAGGGTGCTTCAGCGTATGCAAACGTAACGGCAAACCAATTCAATGGTGCATTGAATGGCAACGCCGCCACATCCAGTACACTTGCTGGCGATGAGACTGTCTGGGCAAGTTACCGCTCTAGAGCGGTAGCCAACATGCTGGGTTGGAAGAACTACGGCAACGATCACGTTATCTTTGACGCTTCTGCTGGAACAGCCCCGAATGGTGTCGCCAAAAACAACACCACCCCGGATGTCCCATGGGCCGCTACCTATCCCACCCTTATGGGCTGGAACGGTTCCAACACATATGGGGTGCGTGTTGATAGAGCAGCCGTTGCTGAACGTGCATCCGTTAACAACCTGGCTATTGGTACTATGGCTACTCGTGCAGTGACCATCTCCACAGCCGGACCTTCTGGTGGTGCCGATGGTGATGTCTGGCTCCAGTATTCGTAATAGGTAGGGTGGAGGTTAACCTCCACCCGTTCCTTTTGAGGACCATTTATGTATTTCTCGCCCTCTGTAAAACAGTTCTTCGATTCGCAGGTTGTTCCCGATGCATTCGAAGTAACTAACGAAATCCACAACTACATCCTCGATCAGCTTCGTTTAGGCAAAGTCATCGATGTCGATCAGGACGGAATGCCTATTGCCGTAACTCCGGTTCGCCCGACTCAACCGGAAACTGTGGAAAGCGTCTATCTGGATCAGTTGAGGAAACTTAACGAGGCTTACGAGACAGCTGCCAATCAGTTGAAGTTCACATATCCGACCACTGAGACCGACACCTGGTACATGCAGCTCAATGAAGCTATCACGTACAAACAGTGGATGGTGACCGGTAGTGTGGGTGAACCGCCGTCGACGCCGTTCTTGTCAATTCTGCTGGCCAGCCGTCAAGAAGGTGGCGTTCCCGGAGACATGGCAGATCTCGTTACCCGCGTACTGGGACTCAACGCTGTATACACCCCTCTCCTCGCTCGTTTGACCGGAATGCGTCACGTGGCTGACAAAGCGCTCAAAGCCGCTAAAGCAGTCAATGACATCGCAGCTCTTAAATTAGTTAGCTGGAACTTCTTGTCGATCTTCCAGCAATAAAAACAATTCGACTATTAGGACCTTGCGTATGTACCAGATTGGCTATGTGATGAGGGTGTTGATTGCTGTTGATCAGATACTCAACGCCCTTCTGAATGGATATCCAGATGAGACGTTATCGTCTCGTATTTACAGGAACGCTGAGTTGGTAGATAAACCGAAGTGGTACTGGAAGTTCGCTTTGGTTGTCGTTGATACTGCGTTTTTCCTTCAGACTGATCATTGTCGTAAATCCTACGAGATTGAGAAGTCTCTAAAGCATCACGACCCAAACTTCGTGTTTCGCGATTAAGTGCTAGAGGAGGGGATAACACCCCTCCTCTTGTGCAGTTTAGCAATGTGTGACAAAAGGATGATGATCATGTCAGGGACGATCCCATTGATTTTCTAACGAGGTCGATATGCAAGTAAAAGTATCCGGGTGTGGAAAAGCGCACTCCCGTTTGCACGCGTATCCGGCGTCTGGCGAGATGCAGATTACGGGTACGTTAAAGTCTCAGGAACGTGGCGTAAGTTTTATCGTCGCAAGGATTTGTATTACAACGGTACCATCACCCTCGCATATGCCGACGGACTGGGTCCTGAGTATGCAGCCAAAGTGTCTAACACCGGTGTTGTGACTCAAGGTAGCGTTTCTCCATTAGCCGATAAAGATGGACGATATTTGGCTAACATCCAAATGGTACCTGTGACTGCTGACGGTTATGCCCCATTTCGAGTGATTTCGCTGATGTACTATGGCGATATCAGTGCGGCTGGACTCGACATCCCGACACTCACTTGGGGTGGGGTAAAGTCTGTAGAACGACTTTACAATGGAACGTACATTTCCAGTTTCGACATTACCTTGTGGCGTTTTGGATTTGCCGTAGATCTTCCCTATGTCGGGGCTAGGAACATGTACTACTAGAGTGAATATGTTTTATGAAAGTAAGAGTAGCGGGAGTTTGGAAGTCCCCCAACACCTTACGTGAAAGTCGCAGGGGTATGGAAACCTTATCAACAGGCTTACGTGAAGGTTTCTGGAACATGGCGAAGGTTTTATAGGAAACCAGACCTTCTGTACAATGCCAACGTGTTACTAGAGTCCTATGTGTGGGTGGATCAAAACACCTATTACAGCGTTCAGGTAGATGCAAGTGGGAATGTGGCATTAGGTAGCACGACTAACAAATATACCACAGAAGGTTACACGATTTCCAATATACAAGCAGGTGAGACAACCTCTAATGGATATCCTGGAAGGAGATGGTTGTCGGTCATGTATCGAGGGAACGTCCCTAACCGAGATATGGACACTATTACCTACGCAGGACAAACCTCAGTAGCGCGTACCATCAATGGAACGTATGCAGCAGATCCTTTCGATGTTACAAGATACGATTACGGATTTGCCAGTGCCATCCCGGTGGGTAGTGTGCAAAACATCTATTTCTGATTGATCAGAATATGCACAAAAAATAAAAAATGACAAAGTGCATCCTTAGTATGAAAGTGAGACTCCGGCTCCCATTAACCATCCTGCACAGACGGTCGAAGGTCGGGGTTTTACAATCGTCATAAAAGCCGGGGTTGTCCCCGGCTTTTATGCTGTCATCGACTCAATGATGTGTAACCTTCCTTCCATCTAGGAGTTGATCATGCTTTATAAAGACAAAACCGATTTCAGCACCAACGTCATCCAAAACAAAACCATGCGTGACATCAGTGTCGCCGTGGATGGCGAAGGTCAGGCTGAAGTCCATCTGTGTCGTGAAGACGGCGTGTGGCGTACCTATCCTGCACTGGCTGTTCCGGCTGGTGAAATTTCCATCCTCACGATTCCGCCAGTTAACTGGAAACTCGTAATCGTTGGCGGACCGGCTACCGTAGAGGTACTCTGACATGGTCGCTCGCGCACTGACTCGTTCTGTATCAAGGAAGCTCTCTACGTCGTCAAAGCCGGTTGTTCCGTCTATGCTCGTTGGTACGAACATCGCGTGGATTAACACCTGGGCCGGTGCGTGGGTGTTCTCTAACCTGATGTATCATGCCGAACCCGCAGAACGTATTGTGGGAACCACAGCATTCACCTACGACCAAGGCAAAATCACTACAGCATCACCTACGGACATTTTCCGGGTGAAATTGGCAGATAGCAAACAACGTCTGCCGGCTGGTACTTATACCGTATTGAACCCGAGCGGTGCCAAAGTAGCTATCGGTACTTGGACATCTCCGTTTGCCGGACAGTACACCACTGCAACAGAATTCACGTTCGTCTTGGGTTCCACCAACGATGCTTTGTCGTTGTTTGTTGAAGGTAGTCTGAACAACAACAACGGCAACCTCGCAGTCATCCTCCCCGGTCATCGGGATAAGTGGCTGGCCGGCGATATTTTCAACAGCGCATTCATCGATTTCCACAAGGGACTGAAAACACCGATTGCCCGTTTGATGGATTGGAACATCGCTTCCAAGAACTTCGAGACCAATTGGGAAGACCGTTCACTGCCAACGGCTATCGGTTTTCGTACACCAGCGTCCACTGGCGGTTGTGTTCCGTACGAAGTAATGTGTGAGTTCGCTAAACGAATTAAAACGGATATTTGGATCTGTGTCCCTTATCGTGCCACTGAAGCTTACGTCACAGCGCTGGCTAACTTGCTCAAAGCAAGAATGCCTTCCACCCAAAAGGTCTGGATCGAATACGGCAACGAGATCTGGAACAACGCCAGTCCGTGGGGTGAAGGTACGACTTGGGTCAGTTATCTGAAACACACCCGTCGTACAGCCACCGCCAACCCCGGTACCCAAAATTACACCCTGGCTAACCACGGTCTTTCTAACGGCACCGTGTTGCGGTCGTTCTCCACCAAAGAGAACGCTATCGCCAAAGCTGTGGTTAACTGGCGTCTCGACACAGGTGGCCAAGCTTACGTCAAAGTCATCGATGTCAATACTTTCGAACTTTACGATTCGGCAGCGCTGACTACCAATATTGCACTACCGGCAACGATGGTCAACCTGCTATTCGTGGTAGAGAGTGAAGCGGGTAAAACCGCGAACATGAACCAGTACTACTCTGAGCAATGCCTGAGAAACTGGGACATCTTCGACGCCATTCTCGGTCAGAACCGCTACAAGCGAGTGCTCTCCGGTCAATCTGCTAACGTCAGTGTTGCAACCGGACGACTGGCAGTTGCCGGTATTCGTGAGCGCGCGAGTGTTGTGTCGATTGCTCCGTATTACGACGGTGCATGGTTTGGTTGCCGTTTGAGTTATAACAGTGGACAAATCGTTCCTAATCTGTGGGCTTCAGATAGCGGCACGTTCGAAATCGCTGTTTATCCGAATAGTGCTACGCCAACATTCGATGATGTGAAGAACGGTGTGGGCGTTGTAAGTAAGGTGACTGCTGCTTATACCGCAGGTCCATCGACGTATACAAACGCCACCGCTATCACTGGGTTGGTAGATGGTACGACCTACAAGGTCTTTGTCATCTACACCGAAAACGGTAACGAAACCATAGTAGACACCACGGTTACGGTATCATCTACTCCGGGTACAGCGATGGCGCTGCGTACCTACGACCAACAACTCATGGCCAACCGCATCGATGCATTGGAGAACTCTCAGGCTGTTACATCGCACATCGCTGTAGCTGGGAGTATTCCAGTGGTGGCTTATGAAGGTGGTATCCACTACCATCAGAGCAAGCCAACTGAGATCACCACGTGGTTCACTGGTTATCAGGAGTCTCCGCAATTTGGTGAGATGATGCATCGTTACCTCGGTCAGTTGGCTTCGGTCAACTGTGCTTCGCTGTGCTATTACGGAGACTCCTTGGGAACCACCTTTTCCATCGCTGATAACTTCAATGACATCACCGATGTCAGTTACGTTGCACTGAAGTCGTATGGTGGTAAGGTACCTTTCAAGACTTTGCCGACATTCAACGACCTCGTGGGTGACCAGATCCTTACTCAACCGACGTTCCCGCACCCTGTACGCACCTTCCCTGACGTCACCATGCAATACAGCATCATCTCTGGTAACCGTCGCGGTAACTTCGAAGTTGTCGGTAACGTCCTTCGGATGAAAAACGATGTGGGTGTGAACTGGGGTGCACCACGCAGCGAACTTCTGACACTTTTGGCCAGTGATGGTAAAGCATCGAAGAAGTTCACGGTAGCTATTTCCTTGGGTAATGCGTGGTATGAGGGCGATGCTCTGTTTGCATGGTCTTCCGTGGATGACGATGACTCGACTCAGATCAATCCGGTAATTGGCGGTACGTTACCTGTGGTAGAAGGCGCTGCCGCTACCTTGGCTGACGATATGTTCGGGTTGACTGCAAGTGGTCGATACGGGTCTGCCACGGCACTTACAGCTACTATTGCTGCCAACAAACCCATTCTTTGGGCGTTTGTATTGGACAAGGCGTCGCATACAGCGGCGTACAAGTACATTGTCAGACAAGGTAGTGGCAACTTCATGGCGGCGTTTGTTAGCGCCAACGTTAACACTGAGTTCCGTGCCTACGGTAACGTTTCTACTGTGAGTAACCCAACCCTGAAGTTCTCTCCTAGCACTCCGGTTGGTAAACACGTATTCTGGGCCTACTTCGATCCAGTTACGGTAAAACTCCATGCAGGGGTTGATCAGGTAGAAAATGGTAGCGTTGATGTAAACTACACCTCATCGACCACCTTCGGTCGAGAACTCTACGTGGGTGGTGCGAGTGTAGCCGGTATGCATTCGTCTATGAAGCACGGCTCTATCCAAGTGCTTAACCGTTCGGGGATGACCTTGGCTGATGCCAAAGCTATCGTCGCTAAAATGCAGGCTCATCATGGAATTGCTTAAAATACAAGGGGTTTGAAAATGGTCGTTCGATCGTTAACTCGGACATTGTCTAGACCGTTGTCTAGACAAGAGATAAAAGTTTTAAAATCGATGAGCCTCGGTCTTAACTTAGCTGGCCCAAACAGTTGGGCCGGTGCATGGCTGTTCTCCAACCTGATGTATCATGCAGCCTACCCTGATAGGGTAGTTGGTACCGGTGATTGGACGTACGAACATGGGAAAATAATTGCGTCAAATCAGACCGACGTTTTTCGAATAAAACTGGCAGATGACCGAAGTGAACTACCCGCAGGGCTATACACCGTTTTAAACCCCGATGGTCTAGAGATAGCCCTCGGTGCATATGGTGTTCCAGCCAGTGGGTGGACTACGCAAACGTCATCGACATTTGATCTACAACACACTGGTGGCACCTTTTGCATTTATGTAAAAGGTAGCATCACCAACAACAACGGTAACCTGGCAGTTATCATGCCAGGTCAGATAGCCGCATGGAACTCGGGTAATGTTTGGAATAAGCAGTTACTGGACTTCTACGCACAACTGAAAATGCCGGTTGTGCGTATGATGGACTGGAACGCGTGTTCCAACACAATCGAGTCCGAGTGGAGTGACAGGGTTACACCATCCTACGTAATGTTCTACAGTAACTATGCCGAAATGCCGGTGGTCCCTTATGAACTCATGTGCGATTTCGCTAATCGGATCGGTGCCGATCCTTGGATCTGTGCACCCGCACGCGCAACACAAACGTATCTATCGCAGTTAGCTTCGTTGGTAAAGTCGAGGTTGTCCGGTAGACGGAAATTGTGGCTGGAACTAGGTAATGAGATCTGGAACTATTCTGATCCCTGGATTGAAGGTGGGCGATGGATAGAACACCTTGGGCATACTCGATTCACTGCGACTGCAAGTGCAGCAAATCAAAACTTTGTTCTCGCCAACCACGGCATGACCAATGGTCAGTCCGTTCGGTGTTTTGCGACGATCGAGAATCGTCGTAAACATGCCACCACCCTACAAGGGTGGAAATTCAGGATGGGTACAGAGTTGTTTGTCAAAACCATCGATGCTAACACCTTCGAACTGTACGAAGAAGTTGGATTGGTGACCAAATACCCCATCCATTCGACGATGGTCAACCTGTTGTTTGTTAAGTCTGCTGAAGCCGGTAAAACGATTAGCATGCACGGAAACTATTCTGTGCAATGTTTAAGTGTATGGGATGTGTTCGATCCTGTAATCGGTGTAGGTAAATACAACCGCTTACTTGTGGGACAGTCGGGTAACGATAATGTCCTGTCCACCCGGTTGGCAAATACCAGTGCTCGAGCCAGAGCCTCCGCTATATCCATCGCACCTTACTACTACGGTATCTGGTTCGGTGCAGAGGTGGTAGCTTCTTCGGGTCAGGTGTTGCCGAAGATCTGGGCTTCCGATACCGCCACTATCCACATTGCATTATACCCAGCTAACGCTACCCCATCGGTTAAAGATGTATTGGCCGGTACGGGTGCAATCAACAAACAGGTCAGTAACTACGTATATGCCACCACGTACACCAGTCTGGCGGCCATTACCGGCCTGGTAGACGGTACGGAATACAAGCTTTTCATGGTGGTGGTTGATGGGTCGTACAACTGGGTAACTTCGGTTAATGTCACCCCTTCTGTGGGTGGTCAGACGGTCTATGCCGAACTCGATTACGACACAATGGCTAAGATTAACCGATTAGCCATCCTGAAGAGCATCGTACAGGTTAAAGCAAACCAAGTCCTTGCTCCAGAACTACCCCTCTATTGTTACGAGGGTGGTCTCCACTTCCACCACTCACGACCAGCTAACCTTAAAACGTGGTTGTCGAATTATCAGAACAGTCCGCAGTTTGCAGACGTTACAGGGCGATATATCGCCGAACTGACGATGGCCGATGTTAAAAACCTCTGTTACTTTGCTGACAGCTCAGATACGTCGTTTGGTGTAGCCAACGGATATCACGATACCGCCGACGTACGTTACCAGAAACTGGTTTCGTTCAAAGGTGGTGTCGACAAGAAACAGTTTGGTACCGATATCACGTTCCAAAACGTCTTAGCACCGACCATTTTATCTGAGAGTGCGTATCCTATCCAGGTATGTACGTTAGAGAATAGTGGTTACGGCTACGAAATACTGAGTGGTAATGACGACGGGAATTTCTCTCTTGTCGGCAATGTACTACAGATGACCAAAGGTGATGGAATCGATTGGTTCTCGCCGACAACAAGAACTTTTAAAATTCTGGCCAGTAACGGACATCTCACCAAGGTGTTCGAAGTCAGTGTTGGTCTGGGTAATGCGTGGTACGAAGCAGATGCTCTGTTTGCATGGTCTTCCATCACGGACGTTGACGGTACCCAGATTAACCCAGTCATTGGTAACCCACTGCCACTTATTGAAGGGGTTGCCTCCGTTCCAGCCAACGGGTTGTTCCCGATGTCCGGAGCGCGTTATGGACTGACCACCGCCCTTATATCCGCACCAACCTCGACGAAGCCGCTCCTCTATCTTGCTGTTCTGGATAAGGCTGCCCACTCCGCCACGTATAAAACTATTTGGCGAAGTGGTGGTAGTAACTTCTTTGCAGCATACGTGAACGCTAACGTTAACACTGACTTCAGGGCTAACGTTTACAACGGCGTTAACGCATATGGGAAATTCACCCCATCTACACCTACCGGTAAACAGGTTTACTGGATCTACTATGATCCAGCTACTGGTACAGTGACGACCGGGATGAATCAGGTAACTGGTGAACAAGCAGCTGCTTCATTTGCCGGCAAAGCAATCGATCGATCGCTCTATATTGGCGGATCGGCGTCCGCCGGTATGTTGTCTGCCATGAAACATGGTTCGTTCCAAGTAGTCAACAGAACCGGTATGACACTGGCAGATGCCAAAGCTATCGTTGCTAAAATGCAAGCCCATCACGGGATTGCTTAATTGACTAAGAGGTGATTCATGGTTGACTTCTTCTGGGGGTACAAACCCCTGAAAAAGAAACAAGGTAAACCGATCAGTAAGAATCTGATCAGTTTGCTGGCTCGCACCAAGTAAGTAAAGCCTCAAGTAATGATGTGACAATCATTACTTGAGGCTCCTTATGCGTTGGGCTATCTGCTGCATGCTTATGCTGTTAACTGGACTGGCAAATGCTTACCCGGTTACCGAATTCAAAATCCATCGTGAAGAAGTCGTCCGCGTCTACGATGGCGATACCTTTTTCATAACCCTCGATTACCTCCCCGATATATTCGGGAAAGAACTCGGGGTACGTATCACAGGAATCGATACTCCAGAGCTGAAAAGCACCTGTCCCACTAAGGAAGCTAAGCTGATCGAAAAAGAACAAGCTCTACAAGCCAAAGCTTTTCTTGAACAAACCTTGACCAATGCCAGGGTTATACGACTGATCCTATCCACCGAGGACAACAGTCGCGACAAATATTTCCGCCTCGATGCTACTGTCATGGTGGATGGACAGGATGTTGGGGAATTGTTAATTTCTAAAGGAATGGCCGTTTATTATGATGGCAATACCAAGAAATCCTGGTGCACTTTGCCGTAATAAACTCAAGGGGGTTTACCATGTTCGTCGTTTACAATCTGCTGCACTACATCTACTCGTTCCTGTTTGCTTCTGAGACACTGGTCTTGGTGAATTATGGCGATGAGCACGATGTGGAAGCTCACGTCAGTTTCTATGGTGGGGAAATCCTCATCGAGAAAGCGGTGTACTTCAAGATCCAGAACCGGAAGCCATGGACCAGTCATGAGAAGATCCTCGCCATGGTAGACCTGTGGTCTTCGAACACCTATGGCGACCTGGCAGACGACGTAATCATCGACGGACAACACTTTACTTGGGGTATGGCAAAAGAATAAAAAAATACAGACTGAGTTAATCGTGTAGGAAAATATTCCTGTTAACTCAGTCCCTGGATGTTAAAATGCTATCAATCGTAGCAAAGCCTTTCCGGTTCGTACTGGACTGGCTCACTGACATCTGCAACCCCATAGAGGAATGGTCAATGACCCAGACTTTCGTAGGTACCAAAATCGTTCTTGCCTGGCCGCAAGAGAAAGACGACGTCGCTGGTTATGCAGTGCGTTACGCCGACGGCTACACCAGCTGGTCCCCGAAGGAGTCCTTCGAAGAAGCCTATCTGGCCCTGGGTAACATCGAGCATCTGGCACCCTTCCAACAGCGTCTGATCGCCGAGTACGCTCAACTGACCGAGAAAGCCGAGAAGCTCAAGGCGTTCCTGTACACGCCAGGTAGCACCTCGGCACAACTGCCGGAAGTCGAACTGGCTGACCTGACCCACCAGCTGACCTACATGAACCAGTATGCCAAGGTTCTGAAGCGCCGTATCGATCGCATCGTCGGTGAAGGTTACTCGGCTACTGCTGTCAGCAATGAAGCACCCGCACCGGTTGAACCGGCTCCGGTTGTCGAAGAGCGCAATACCCAGCCCGACGCCCAGGCTCCTAAGGTCGAGGGTAACGACACCCCGTCCGGCGAAGAGCCGAAGAAAGACGAAGAGCCGTCCGGCGAATAATCGTCATCGCGTATAAAAGAGGAGGGGTAAACCCTCCCCTTTTATGACGTATTGTATACAATCACTTTTTTTTGCTGGTGACGCGATGCTATACATTTTTGGCGAGGATCATTTCGATCCATCAAACATAGAACGTATCCACTCCAAAATAAAACAACTGAAACCGGATTACATTTTGCATGAGTTACTTTATAGTGACACCTGTGAAACAAAAAAAGATATCCAGAACCGATTGAACCATTGCAAAGTAGATGGTGTCTGTGACCCTCGTTTAAATAAAGACATCTATCAGCTCGGTCTAGAACTGAATGCTAAGTTGATAGGAATCGACACAGACATCGATAAGTCCGATAGTCTAAAAGCACAGTTTGAAAAACGTGAAGACCATATGGTCAATATGATCGATCGCTACATTGACAGAGGTGTAATTGTCGTTGTGGTCGGAGATACACATTTAAGATCCCATCGGACAGGAGAACTTGGTAGACCTTCGCCGATCTTCACTCGGTTTAAAGACAAAGCCAAGATCTTACGTGCCAATGAGATTAATGGTAACGTACCAACTTCCATGAAATGGTAATCCCGTCTATTGTATGAAGTGTAGGCAATGTTGTCATTGCTAGTAGGAGGTGATCCAGCCCACCTGGAGTGTTTAAGACGCCCGTACTCGCTGGGAAGCGATAATGCAAATAGGTGTCACGGCTACCTACACTGACCCTCCCTTCGGGGAGGGTCTCTTATGCCCTTATATGGGATATAATTTATTTTTTCTACAGTTCAGGCATCGTATACGGGCTATTTGTTGGTGGTTTTTTAGCGTCGAAAAACTACTCCCAAATAGTGTGCAGACGAGGCGGGAGCCTCACTACCTGTTTTCAAGAAAACTGATCAGACGAAGTAAAGGCCAAAGAAGATGATCGAGATTATCATTAAGCGTAACGGCGAAGAAGAGCCGTTTGCTATGCAAAAACTTATGGGCTGGGGAGAATGGGCAGCCTCCACTCTGAACGGTCGTGTGGACTGGCAGAGCGTGGTACGTGCTGTTCTGGGACGAGTCAAGGGTCCCAAAGTCAAGAGTATCGATCTTCAGTCGGCTTTCATCGACGAGTGCCTGTCTCGCAATACCTGGTCCTACTACCTGATGGCAGGTCGTCTCTATGCCGCCGATCAGCATAAGAACCTCTACGGTTCCGAGGGTATGCCGACCATCGCTCAACTGCACCTCCAGATGCAGAACGACAAAATGCTGCGTCAGCTCGACTACTCCCCGCTGGAGTATGCTGAGCTCGAAGAGCTGATCGATCACAGCTATGATTACACCTACCCGCACTTCTCGCTGAAGTACATGCACGAGAAATACGCGTTCCAGAACCGCGTAACGGGCAAGGTGTACGAAACCCCGCAGTTCGTCTATATGCGCATGGCGATGGTGATCTACGAGAAAGAACCTCGAGCGATCCGCATGCAGCAGATCCGCGAGATCTTCGATCACTTCCGCAACAAAGAACTGTCAGCACCGACTCCGAACTACGTGTACCTGGGTGCACCGCGTATGGGTCTGGCATCCTGCTGTCTGTTCAGCACTGCTGATGATGGCGAATCCCTGGCCACCGGCGACTACATCGCCAATATCATGACCCAAGCGGGCGCTGGTATCGGTTCGAACATCATCACCCGTAGCGTGGGCGAGCCCGTGCGTGGCGGTTCGATCAAACATGGTGGCAAACTCGGTTACTACCGTGCCAATGCGTTCTCTACCACTGCCAACAAACAAGGCAGCCGTGGCGGCGCTGGCAACGTCAATTACCCGATCTTCGATCCGGAAGCCCCGGTCATCAGCCAGCTGCGTAACCCGCGTGCTATCGCATCTATGCGCATCCGTGAGCTGCATTACACCGTGCAGTCCAACCCGTACCTGGATTACCTGGCGTCGCAGAACAAGCCGATCATGGCCTTTACCTGCAACACCGCCCCGGATCTGTTCGAAGCCTTCTACAGCTCCGATCTGCAACGGTTCGTTGAACTCTACAACAAATACGAGAACGACCCATCGTTCAAGAAGAAATACCTCGACGCTCGCGCTCTGGTGTACACCATGGCCAAGGAAGCGTACGAAACCGGTACTGCCTACTTCAACGACATGTACGAGATCAACCATCATACACCGTTCAAAGAGCCGATCTACAACACCAACCTGTGTGTCGAGGTCTGCGAGCCTACCAAGCCGTATATGAACGCCGCTGACCTCTACCTGGAAGAAGACCACGGTCGTGGTGAAGTCGCGCTGTGCAGCCTCTTTGCGGTCAACGTGAACAAAGCCGACACCACCAAGAAAGTGGAATCGGTCTGCTACCATGGCCTGCGCATGGTGGACTTCTGTATCCACAACTCGGACTACAAGCTACCGCACATTGGTTTCACTGCCAAGCAGCGCATGAACGCCGCTGGCGGGATCATGGGTCTGGCCAGCCACATGGCGAAGAACCGTCTGACCTACACCAGTGCTGCCGGTCTGCAAGAGATCCACTTCATCTACGAACGCCACATGTACTGCATGATTAAGGCGTCACTGCGGATCGCCAAAGAGCGCGGTAATGCCCCGTGGATTAACAAGACAAAGTGGCCGGAAGGTTGGCTGCCGATCGACACTTACAACCGTAACGTCGACAAGTTGGGTGATTTCGATTGCTTGTTCCCATGGGAGAAGCTGCGTCAAGAAATCATCCAGCAAGGTGGTATTGCCCACTCGTGTCTGGTCGGACATATGCCGGGTGAGTCGTCCTCCAAAGCACTGGGCGAAACCAACTCCGGTTACGCCGTACGGAAGAAAGCCATCAAGAAGACTGACGGTCAAACCGTCATCTACTGGGCAGCTCCGGAATCCGACAACCCCGACTACCACTACGAACTGGCCTACGACATTCCGGTCCGTCGCCAAGCCGAATGCTACGCCGTTCAGCAGAAGTGGACCGATCAGGCAATTTCGGCAGACTTTTATCGTCGAATCAACCCGGAAGAAAAACTGAGCTCCACCCAGATCCTCGAGGACGAGTATTTCTATCCGAAGTCTCTCGGTATGAAATCTCGCTACTACCAGAACTCCGAAATCACCGACGGTATCGACCTGGAAGGTGCGGAAGCGGTAGAGATCATGGGTAGCAGCAACTGTCCGTCAGGTGCCTGCTCGGTGTAAACCTTTTCAAGGGGGTCAATGACCCCCTGCTGTTTTTCGAGAGAGACTCATGAACCAGAATCAGATCGTCCAATTGGACAGTTGTGTATTCAACACCCAGAAGACCGATTACGGTACTCTGAACCTGTTCTTTGGCCAGGAAGCGGGTCTGCTGGATACCATCCACAAGTACTACCCGAAACTCTGGTCGCTGTTCAAGAAACTGCGCAAGCAAGACTGGGACGAGGAGGAGTTCGACTTCTCTAGCTGTAAGGAAGAGTTCCAAACTTGCCCACCGCACGTCTACAACCGCATGATCAATAACCTGATCTGGCAGTGGGAAGGTGATTCGGTTGCCAGTCGTTCGGTTGCTGTGATCATCGCCCCGTTCCGTCCCGCAATGGAAATCTGGGTACCGTTCGTTCGTATCAACGACAACGAGAACGTCCATGGCCTGACCTACTCGGATATCGTCAAAGGGTCGTTCGATAACCCCGACGAAGTTCTGGCAGCTATGCTGGCCAAAGTTGAACCCATGCGTCGTCTGGAAACCATCGGTCGTGTATTCGCTGCTGCTGCGAAAGCAGGTCCGCAGTACGCTCTGGGCCAGATCGAAGAAACCCAAGAGCTGCACAACACTCTGTACATGTTCCTGGTGGGTCTGTATCTACTGGAACGCGTCCAGTTCATGGTGTCGTTCGCCGAGACCTTCGACATCTGTCGTAAGGGGTATTTCCCGCCCATCCGTGCAGCCGTCGAAAAGATCGCTATGGACGAGTTCGAGATCCACGCTCAGTTCGGTCAAGAGCTGCTGCGCCTGATCCTGAACACCGAGAAGGGTGCCATCTTCTACAACCAGTGCCGCGACCAGATCGTGAGCATCATCAACGAGTTGTATCGCTCGGAAATGGCGTTCATCAACTGGAACCGTGCCGATGGCGACTACGACGGCTTCATGACCAAAGATGAAGCCGTTGGCTGGCTGGGTCTGAACGCTACTGTGGCAGCAACCTTCCTGGGTATCCAACCCGAGGAACTGGAGTTCAAACCGGTCCACAAGAACCCGATCCCATGGATCAAGGGTCACTTGAACCTATCTGACAACCAGGGTTCTCCGCAAGAAGAAGACCTGAATGCCTACATGGTCAACCTGTTCCGCCGCGATGACCAGAACAAAGTCATTGCCCACCAACACCCTGCACTGGCATTTATGGGGTAACACCATGGATGGACACCTAGCTTCGGTTGGAGCTGTGGCGGTGGCTGTGCTGCTCAGCGCAAGCGTCCTTGTCGGGATGTTCTTGCGCTGGCGTTACGGGAACACTCGTCGCGGAGAATAACAATGCTCAGGTTCAACGAGAGTTTTATCGAAGTCCTCCCAGGGTTCCGAGTAGTACCGGAAAGTCCTGTCTATCCGCTTACCGACCATCATGCGGATGGTCACTTGGAGTACTTTGACGACGAGGGGGATCTGACACGTCACCGTTTCATTTTGATCAACAGTTTGTGCCGACCAGAAGACATTCGTCTGTTTAACATGGACGAAATGAACCGACTGATCGTCGACGGACTGACCAAAATGATGGTGGGCGATGTGCGCGTCATCACCGGCATTGTCTGGAAATAAACCACAGGGAGCTATGGCAAAACCATAGCTCCCTGTATGCCGTGTGCTAAATAATTACAATAGTACATTATAGATGTGATAGAGTTAAACTATTCTACCAGAGACCTACCAATGAATCACGACGAACCGGAAGTCAGCGAATTTAACATCGGCGATATCAATGCTGAGTTGATTTGCAGAAAAGCTGAAAAGGACTTTGTGATCACGGTGGGCTTGAACACTGGTGACGGAATCTATCTTGTCACTCGTAGTAGCGACAAGGAAGAAGCAAAGTCCTTTATGTTGGCTTACGCCAATTGGGTTTGCGCCAACACCTTCCCGTGCGGAATCCCCTACCCATACGAAGGTGCTTACTTTATCCGACGAGAGTTCCAGCCAGGCTATGGAATGAACTATGGAAAATACCATAGCACCATGCCATTTCGTTATGAGTCTCCGGCCGTTTACATGGTCGAGAAAGTAACGATCGATCCTGTGAAGGGTGTCCGACATCACGAGCTTGCAGATCACTTCGATGTGGCCAAGGCACGTGGTTGGTCGGGTAGCATCCAGCAGCACATGTACGACGCTTTCCTGCTTCTTGCGGGAGAGTGCGTTGTCGAAGACATCGACAATGAAATTGGGTTAGTGCGTGGTCGTGTAACGATCCGCCTCCATCCCAAGAACGTGGCAGTTGGATACGCTATCTTCTTCGAGGATTTGGCTGGTTTTAGTCAGTCGGGTTTGACCTACATCGAATCGGTTGTGAAACGTCACTTTGACAACTGCACTGATATTGATGAGGTACTGACGATTGGTCCGTTCCGATACAGGGTAACCGTTGAAGATACGACCATCGAGGAGTGTTTACCACGTGTCGCGAGGAAATTGTTCGCACTGGTAGATACACATGCGCCGTTTATGATGGTGAGGCTGAAGAAAGATGGAATTGTACACGATTCAGCTTGCTAAGTGGCGGCGTGCGAAGGAGTTGGGTATACCGTTAATTGATACCACCGTGAAGTCTGGAGAGGCGGCGTTCTCTCCGACATGGGATATGGTCAGTGGGCATAAGCAAGGAACCTTAACTGACGAGGAGTACACGGCGCTCTACAAAGAGCTAATGCTCAAGAGTATCAAGCGGTCACCTGCGAGATGGGCAGAGTTGATGAAAATGGATAAGGTTGCAATCGCCTGTTACTGCGGCAAAGGTAAGTTTTGCCACCGTCACTTGTTGGCCGAAATCCTGGAAAAACTCTGTAGACACAACTTGATAACCTTTGTTCACTTGGGTGAACTTGAATAGCGACTGGCTTGTAAAGGGGGTGAGCCAATCCGCGAGGGCTATGCCATGCGAGATCTCATCAACGCGTTGAAAACAGTCGAAGCTGCAAATATCGACACTTCCAGAAATAACACGCTCGATTCAGATACTCTGAAAGAAGCGTTACCGTTTGCTCCGGTGTTATTGGAGCGCATCAACGAACTGGTCCATGACGAGCTAGTGTTCCATCATGGTCGACTCGAAGGTAGACCGGATTATTACAACATCGAACTCCTCAGAGATGAGGGGTACGAAGTGAGAATGAATGATCCGGTTGAAGACGGCTATTTCGAAGGTGAGATAATCACCAGTAAGGGTCGTATATCGTTTGGTTGATGTCAGGAGAGGGACGTTGGTCCCTCTCCTTATGTCGTTATAGTGTGAAACCAGCTAAGGATGGAGGGACGTGCGATGGCTAAGATTACTGATTTTGATCCGGTAAATGGCTTTCGCCATGACCCCGTGTTCAGCGATTTGCACCAGAAAGAATACTGGGTTACGAGCCAACCATTGGTATTTAACTATAAGTACCATGGCAAACTGTTTAAAGTGGTGGTCCCCGCTGGCTTCCATTTCAGTGGCGATCTCGTTGCCAATGAGCACTGGGAATTGATTTCTCCCGTTGGTACGTACCCGCAGATTTCCATCCTTCATGAATACCTCGTGAAGGAACGTCAGGTGATGGTGGACAACCAAGTGTTCTCTGCCAGTGAACCCCTGACTACCGGGATGATGTTCGCTGCCTCTGCCGCCCTAGGGTTGGGTAAAGGTCGTAATAGCGTCATCGGTGTGTTGCTCGATCGTGGTCGGCGTTATTTGGAGAACAAAGTAAAAATAAACAATGAAGCCAAGTTGTATGGAAACAACACTTTATCGCAAATACGGGCTGCCTTGGTTGGGCATAAGGGGTTGAATGCTATCTAGCTTGCTTGGGATCATCTTAGCGGCTGGGTGTAGTGTTGAAGAGCCTTGCGTGCACATGCATGCAATGGTCGCTTATGAACAGCGATCATCGGGTGTAGAAGAACGGCAGGAACATCCTGCTATTCTTCGGACGGTGACGACTAAGACGGTGGCGTTGTCTGAGCTTTTCGAAAAGCCTGATACAGCCACCCTTGGTTCGTCGTCTGTATTGTCCCCGGCTCATGGCCGGTACGGCGTCGTCGACTACCACGGGTTTAAGGTATCCGTAAGGTAGTTGCCGCATCCTTAAGGCTTCAGATACTTACTACACAGAGGGGTCGCGCCGTGATCCTCTACATCAAAATCTGGCGCACATTACCGGTCTTCTTCGTGACGCTGATGCTACTCTGTTCGATTGTGGCAGCGCTGGGTTCGCCCTACGTTGATCGCAACCTCTCCTCGAACAGATACGTGCCGGTAACCGTCGTGGAGAATACGCCCAGCCTTAAGGGGGCTGGTAGCTAACACTAGACCAGGTCATGTTGACCGCTTACTATACGGGTTCGATTCCCGTAAATATCGACCATGTGTCGATGGCTACATGCCAACTACCCATACCCCCTGTTATTTGCGACATCTGTCTCCGGAGACAGGGCCAGATAGCGGGGTGGTGGTGGACACTTCCACTTTTATGCCGTATACCGTCAAGAGATAGCGATGAACATTCCAGAACTAGAACCAATCCTAGCCTCCGTACGCGGATCTCTGGCGAGTTCCAAAATTACTTTCATAGCCGGGGTCGACGACCACGGTCTCACCAACCTGACTACTGTTGGGTTTACTCAATCCAACTACCCCGAATTCACGTTTACCATCGGGTCGACTAACAACGGCGACACCTACAACGCTGCCACCAAAATATTCGGTGCCTTGATCGACAACTGGAAATCCATCATCGATCAACGTATCCGTGTCTTTTACAACGAGGGTATCCACGCTGCGATCGACTCGCGTTTGGTGACAGGTCACCTTATCGATCCTGACAGCGTCGTTCCACTCCCCAAGATTATTCTCGATTCGCAGTTCGGTGCAGGTAACTACCGAGTGTTCGGTTTACTGTTTGCCGACAGTGCGGGTCGTTTTCCACTGGACGTTGATTACTCAAGTACATTCGTCCAAGTCGAATACCCCAAAAAAGAACTCCACTGAAAAAGGTGTACCATGCCTAATAAAGAACTCTTCGATCGCATTAAGAAAGTGTGCGATGAACGTCGCCTGGTAGCTATGGCATCCGGTAAAGCCAGTGTCGCTACTCTCACCGAAGATGGCGTCCATTACGTATTCACCATCGGCTTCAATGCCATGGTCGGTCGTGAAGTGGTCTTTATCGGCAACTACGAGAAGCGCGGTATGGAGCTTGTGGCGGTGAGTATGCCGAGTGACCGTATCAGTAAGCTGCACCGTGAACACATCAAAGCCGAAGACCTATTCCCGACTAAACTGGAAGTGGATTTCGGTTTCTGGGGCTATCGCGAAATCGATTACGCGTTGGTCAACAAGAAACTCGACGGCCTGGTCGATGCCATCTATCCCTCTGGCACTACGCTGGTTCAACTAGCGGTCTGTGACCCCAGTGGTAAGCTACCATGGGAGAAAGGCTACGATGACACTAAACAACAACTGGTAAGGGGATAAGTGATGGACAACTTGTGTGAATCGATGTTGATGCAAATCGCTCAAAACGTGAATGCTGACCAGTACACCGTTGTAGCGATCGATGGGAGTGTCCCTGACGAATACTGTGTTATTAGCCAGGGCATGGAACGCATGGGGTTGCACAACTTCATCTTCGTCGGTACGGTCGACCCAAACATCATCACCAGTTACATTGGCGATCTCTGTGTTGCCACCATCAATAACCAATCGATGATCGATATGTTCAAAGAGAACGAGGTCTCGGTGGTGAACATGGCTGATTCGGTACCGGTGGTCTTGCAGCACATCGATCTTGGACACCTGTCCGTCTGGGAACTCGTCAGACAGATCGACCGACATACGTCACTCGGTGATGGTCGATGGATCTCCATCACTATTCCTGATGACGATGGTAATTATCCGTATCAGAACGGTTACGATACCACGCTGAAGCAGCCTCTGTTCAAAGCCCCCCATTGAGGGGGCTGTACCTTTCTTTTTTCGGCATAAAAGGGAGCCTAGGCTCCCCCAGTATGCTCACAAACCAATGGAATCAAATGCCGCCGTAAGTTCACTGTACATCGCATCACGCTCAGCATTGATAGCGATTACATTGCTCTTCAGGGTATTGACATCCACTTCCAGTGCATCCAGTCGGGTGTCGTCTGCCTGTTGTGCTGCATCGATAGCCGCTTTCACACCTTGCGGGGTAGCCCACTTAGTGGAGACGTTACCAGTAATGACTTCTGCAATGGATGCAGTCAATTCGGCTTGCGTCTTACCATTCAGGCGTAAGGAGTCTTGTGCTTGACCATTGACGTTCAGCTTACCCGAAAGGTCTACGGCAGCTGCCGCTTGTGTGATGACTTCCGCTAGGGTGTAACCAGACAACTTGGAAGAGTTGACCGCAGTACCGTCAGCATTAAGCTTTCCTGCTAACTGCACGGCAATCGTGTTAGCCAATGCATCAACTTTGGACTGCGCACCAGCAGGTGTCTCAGCCGCTTCTGCTAACAACTCCACCGAGTCCAACCGTGCACGTTCTGCCACGATGGCCAGTGCTATTGCTTCGATGGTGCGAAGCTCTGAGGGAGCCGATCCAGCCTTCTCCGCCCAGCGTGCATCGAATGCAGCGCGGTTGGTAGCTGGCGTCATGTACTTATCGGAGGCGAGTGCAGTGATCGCTTCGCCAGAAGTAGCCGGCGCAAAGTTCTGCACCAACCCCAGACCGATCTGAGATTTCGTTACCATGTGTGGGTTATCGCGACGAGCGACAAACGCGATGAAGTCTTGGGTAAGCTGTTCAAGGTTGGCTACGGTGTCGGCGCCAAACATGGCTTGAAACTGAGCCAGGGTCAAACCAGCGAATTTGAATGAGTCTGGGGCAGTGCGATGTTCCAGGGCGTATCTAACATCATTACCGAGGTTCTCAACCGCTAACAACAACTGCTCCACTGCGACTTGATCAGTCATAGTACACCTCTATTCCGACGGGACGGTCGTCAGAACGTAAAAGTTAATTTTCTTCCCATATGATTTACGAGAAGAATACGATTCCAATTTTTTTCATTGACACATTACTTACGTGGTTAGGCTGTCTAGCTTATTACACCACCGAAAAATTCCTTTAGGAGTAAGCAATGAATCTCAACGTAATCAAGATCAAACTGGGCATCTACTTCATTCAGACCAAAGGTCTGGTACGAGTACCGCTCGGGATCTATCGCTCCGTACATCGGGGTGGTTGGGGAATCTCTCTCAAGCGCTATCCGGACGTCACCAAAGCGTTCTTCAAGGATAACGAGTACAAGGGCACCTACCCTGCGTTGATGGCAGCTATCAAAGAGTTGGCAGCTGAGCACAAGGCGAAGTATCGCAAGCTCGAACTGGTAGAGCGCCCTAACAAGCGCACCCTTATGGACCACGTCGGGATCAGCTACAGCTGTGTCCTGAAGCGCAAGTCCGTGGTTCACCAGTTCGTGGTATCGCTGGGTGATCGTAAGACCACCGTCTATATCGGTACCGACGAAACCTGGATGAATCGTTATCACGATGCTCTAGAGAAGGCGCATGACGTACGCTACGGCTTCGAGCACGAGCGCACCGTCGAGAACTACTGGAAAGGGATTCACGACGACGTGGACCACATCAAAGTTCCGGTAACGGTACAGTAACACCATAGGTCGATCCACACGGGTCGACCTTTATTTTTTAGGGGGTTTGAAAATGGAACTTCAATCATATTTTCTTTACGCCGTATTCGTGGTCATTGGAGTCATAGTTGCCATGTTTTTGGCAGCCATTATCGCGTGGTCCACATCACCGAATCGTCGTGGGTTGCAACTCATCCAATTCGAAGAAGTTACCGAACATGTAGGTAACCTTGGTTTGATCTATCCGGCAGTGGTGATTTACGTCTTCGCGGCTCTCGTTTATTTCGTGAAATAGGGGGACACATGTCCATTCTCAATGATCGCAAGATCGCTCAACTGTGCAACACTCCCACTCATGTCCTGTTTGACCCTGCCGGGGTGTTTATCCGGTATGTCTCCAAACCTTATAGCGTGGAAGAACTCCGTGCTATGGAAGTCTGGGCTAGTCGACATTCCCAAGCCGATCTCATCGGTGATCACGCGATACCGATCGTCGAAGGTCAACAATTCCGTGATTGGAAACCGATGATCACGCCGTTCAAACCAGAACTGGTGCGCAGCAATGAGCACGGTCAAAAGCTGATCTCTTCGGGTATCAGCAGCATGGGATATGACGTTTCTCTGTCCGATAAGGAATTGAAACTGTTCACCAACGTCTTCAACGCCGAGATCGATCCGATGGAGATCGACACCGAGAAGTGTTTCGTCACTCCGGAAGTCTATCTCTGCGAGAAGAAAGGCCTGCCGTTCATCCGCATTCCACCGAACAGTTATCTGCTGGGGCATACCGAGGAGTATTTCAACATCCCTCGTGACATCCTTGTGGTCTGTCTGGGCAAGTCCACTTACGCTCGAGCTGGCGTAGCGGTAAACGTTACTCCGATCGAACCGGGCTTTGAGGGTAATGTGGTAATCGAGATCGCTAACCACACCAACCTCCCGTGCCGGGTCTACCTCAACTGTGGTATCGCACAATTCATCTTCCTGCAAGGTGAAGAGTGTGGGGTTAGCTATGCTGACCGTGGTGGTAAATATCAAGGGCAAACCGGACTGACCCATGCACGGGTCTAAGGACGATCGATGACCACTGTAGTATACGACGGCAAGTATCTGGCGTGTGACAGCCGCACTACTCGCAGCGCACTACCGGGTAAAGCCCCGGTAACCTGTGGGACGTGCGGTACCGAATCCCCGAAGCTGATCTCCACACGGAATAAGCTTCGGACCCCTCAGAAAGGCAAGGAACCTATCCGGTTCGAGGGGGATGTCGTAGTGGCATGGGCTAGTGCTGGCGCTAGCTCGATGATCGAGGCCGTGGATAAAATCCTCTCGGCGGGACTCAATCCCAAACAAGTCCTCTCCACGATGACTTCGCTCAGCATCAGTCAGATGATCGGATGCACCACTCTCATCGTCACCGATAAGCATGTTTATCGAATGTCGGTAGACGGCACCCATGTGGGGGTTACCAAACACCCCCTGAACGAACACCAGTTCTGTGGGTCGGGCGCATCGGCTGCTCGGTTGATGTTGAAACATTACCCACTCACCGCATTCGAAGCCACGTTCTTCGCCGCTGACGCAGATCCGGGTAGTGGTGGTGCTGTACAGTACATCGACATCAGCACCGGTGAACTGCAAACTGTTTCCGAGAAAACTCAGAAGGACTTCCTCAAGAAGTTCTTCAAGAAACCGCCCAAATCCCTGGGCGTATAACCCGGCTCCACAAGGAGCCTCCAAGGAGAGCCACATGGCCAATAAAATGTCTGTCACAAAACGTGTTTACCTCTTTCTGGTCGAGAAGGCTATGAAACGGGAAACCACCACCTACGTGGAGATCGCCGAAGCACACGGTCTCCCGACCACGGGTAATGCGCTAGGAGCGGCGTTGAGCCCCATCCTGGGTAGCATTCTGGAGTTCTGCCGGGACAACAAACAACCACCGCTGACGGCATTGGTTGTGCGTAAATCTGGAGCCGATCAAGGACTGCCTGGCAATGGCTTCTGGTTGATGTTTGGGTTCAAGGTCGAGAACATGAATCGTGAAACCAAACGCGTCATGACTGATCACTACCAATCGGCAGTGTTTGATCACTACGCCGAACTTATCTAATAAACAAGAAAAGGAGGTGAGATGGGCAACCATCTCACCTTTATGGGGTATAGGTATGAGATCTCTTCCAGAAGAGTCGATTAAACTGCGTAGGAAGCAGCGTCAACGGGATTTTGCTTTCTACTCTATCAACATAGCCATCATTGTCGCCGGGGTGTCTAGCGGCATGATAGAGCTCCTCCAGAAGTTCGGAGTTATTTAAAGATGGACGTTTATTTGCAAGGGTAACTGTTCAAAATGCGTGACGGTCGCACGTTTCCTGTACAAAAAGATTTTTCCTACAGTGAGTATGTGAGACAAGCACGCGAGGCTAAATCCAACGGTGACTATCCCACGGAAACCGTACCGGAAATTGCCATCACGCTGATGCAAATAGACCAAGTTATACCTACCTAAGGAGTTGAGAGATGCCTGCGATCCTGCGCATCGATGATGAAGGGGTTTACGTCGATGTAGTCCAGATGGTTATGGCTGGGCTTAGTGTGGAGCAAATCACCAAATGTCGGTGTAAGAGCTTCAAGGTTCTCAAGCCTCTTAACCAAACAGAACTACCGAAGTTTTCCCGTGACAATTACATCCATGGAAAGTTGACGGTGGCTGAAAAAGCTCGACGTTATAGCGAGATGCTCGCTGTACTCGATCAGTGTGTTGCAAGTGGTTATATCCGTAGTTTTACCGCGCTGTAAATAACGACCGGGGAATGTCTCCCCGGTCTTATGCCCCCAACCTAAAAGGTACTACCAAAATGAAAATGCTTACCAAACTGGCTGCTATCGCCGCCATCGCTCTGTCGACCCAGGTGCAAGCCACCCAGTATGTCGTCAATGAAACCGTTCGTCCCTGTAACGAACACACCTACAACCCCGCTGGCGTCGCCAACATCCACGATTGTCGCATCCCCGGCACCCAACGTTTCATCAACCGAAAAGTGCGTGACCCGCAGTCTGGTCGGATCATCGTCGAACGTGTACATGGCTATGCCACCGTCAAGTGCGACAGCTCGAACATCTGTGCCATCTGGGGTACCCCTGGCTTCGATGGTGAATACGTGGGTGACGCACCCACTGGCTACTATCAAATTACCTACGGCTGGTACATGGGTACCGATGCCTCGGGTAAAGCTGTCGCCTACCGTCACGGCCTCGGCCCGCAACACGGTGGTGTGCCGTATAACCCGGTCATGATGGAAGATGATCTGGAAGCACCGTACTCCGATCCGGAAGAAACTCCGGTCGCACCTGGCTCGCATCTGTGGGAGGAATGAAATGCAATACCCGTACGAGCGTCAACAAAAGAAAAAACAACAACAGAAAGCAGATTTCATCACTCGTCATACGGGTCTTCAACCCGAGATCTATCTCTCTGTCTTGTTCGGTATCCTGCTGCTCTTTACCCTGTTCCATGAGCATTACGGCGAGAAGGCGCCGGAGAAGCCGATGTTCACTCCAGCGGAAGCCGGAATATTACTGGTGGCTCAGTAATAGACCGCATAAAGGACGACGGTACAGGAGCAATCCTGTCGTCGTCCTTTTCTTTTTATGTCGATTCCAATTTATTTCAATGATACATAACAGACGTGAACATCCAGAGGTCTCTGGATAACTCAACCACCTAAAGGACACTACAGGTGAACACACAAGCGCTGCACGTGGGGTTCAAGGATTGTGCCTTCTACGCTCACGTAGAAGCGCATGCCAAAGACCTCGAAAACGATATAGCCCGTATCGGTAATGAGATCGCTCTTCTTAAATCGAAGAACATCTTTGCCGATACACGGTCTCTTCAACAGAAGAAACTCCGCAAAGAACTTCTGCTGATCAAGATCAACAAGAAACTGTTTAAGAGTTACATGCAAGCATGAAAGTAGTTAGCTTCGTTGGTGCAATGCTCATGAGGTTGGTAGGGGTGATGTTCCTTACTAGCCTCATGGGTGCGTATGTTGCGTTGAAACAACCGACCTTCGAGACAGTTGTCGAGAAAGTCGAATCTATTCAATTGAAATGAGGTAACAACCATGAAAGACTATACCTTCCTGATCACTGGCATCGTCATTGGGTTGGTCATCGGTAAGATGGCTGAACGCGCCAAGTCCGCCGAAGCCTCGGCTAAAGCTGCGGGTGCCAAATAATGGAAGCGCTCGCTAAAGGACTGCTGGCTGGTGTGACACTGGCCGCAGTTCTCGCTGCTCTCGGACGACACGAGTTGCGTCGAGCTAAAGCTGAACGCAGCAAGGTTGATTCTGCTTTGGAGGAGAACTGAGATGAACGTCGGTAAATTCCTGTTGGGGACTGCCGGGTTCATTCTCGGCTTCGTCATCTACGACCGCTTCGAAAGCGGTCTGGAGATGCTGGATGACGCCCGCGAGATGCGTCGCAAAACCAAAGACAAACTGAGGAAAGAATGATGGCACTCTGGATCGCCTTGCTATTCTCAGTCACTGCGGTGATGACCATACTGGCAGGTCAGTTGTTGGCGTATCTACCAGATGGTCCGAGTCCGGTACGTTGCATCGTTTCGTCGATGGCAGCGGGGTTGCTCCAAGCTGGGTTCGCCATCTGCTGGTATGCGCTGTCCATCACCACACCGTGTTCATGACGACATAAATGGGGGAGCTTCGGCTCCCCCGTCTATGCGCTTTCTTTTTGGCTTACTCGATATCAAACCACTCTTTACCACCACCTTCGGTATTGGGTTTGCCGCCCACGACTTTGAAACTCGAATCCTCGCGATCGAAGTCGTAAGCAATACCGTACAGCGGAGACTCGAGGAACTTGAGCACGAAGTACTTCTTATCCTCACCCGGAACAACGCCCCTGTGTTTACCCCACAGCAGCTCCAGGTAAGTGCCATTTACCACGGTGCGCTTGTTGATATACCCTTCAAAATCCACCTCGGTATCGATTTTACGACAGCCTTCGTAATAACCTTTACCGGGAAGATCCAGCAAATACGTATCCGGGTTAATGCGCTTGAGCGCTTTAACGTCGGTTGACAACTGGTGAGCCGTCACGAATGCAATACGGTTAGCCGCATTGTATTCACGAGTGGATCGGAACAGGTCTTGGATATCGTCGCCTTTGTTTTCGGCACGACGACCTTCCTTACTGAACATAGCCAGGTAGTCACACACCACCATTGCCACTTCAAAGCCATTGGCCTTGTAGTCTTCCATGGTGGAGATGTATTTGTGGACGGTGAACAGACTCGGCTTCACCCGATGGATGAAGACGTTCCAACCTGTCTTGGTCAGTTCTGTCATGACGTAGTCGGTAGCTTCTTCCTCACTAACCTTCTTAATCAGGACAGGGACCTCATAGTTCAATTCACGCTGCTTGAGGATGACATAGATCTTCTTGATGATCAGCGGTAGGTCATCTTCAGTCGAGAACAGAACCAGTGCAGGTTTCTTGGTTTCATCGAACAAGAACGGGTTGTTGAAAATACAACCACTGATGAACACGTCCATCAGTATACCGGATTTGTAGTTGTGCGGAAGGGCGTTCCAGAGGTGAGTCTCGCCCCGACGAATACCGTCGTTCTCACCTAGCATCTCGTTGCCTTTCTGCCAAGGCATCTTGATGGTCCCTTCCGAACTCAGCGCCGCCTTCATTTCAGCAAAGGCTGCTGTGACCGATTCTTTGCTACCGAAATCGATCGTACCTACGAAAGCTGGATCGGTTTTGGTGTCATTGTGACCGGCATCAATCTCAGCCAGTTGAGCCATGGTGTTCTTCAGGAAAGCGTCCAAATCCCCAATGTCATTGGAATTGAACACCATCTTGTGTGAGGCACGCTTGAACACCTCCTTGGCTTTTTCTTTCGAGACGAAGCTTTTCAGTTCACGCTTACCACGTGCCACGATCTTCAGCAGTTTCTCTTGGTCGTCGTAGTCGATAATCGTCGAAACGAACGCTTCGTACGTGGCATCGTCACCCCGCAAGTTGATTCGCAGCCGCTGTAGCAAATCATTCTTGTCATATGGTTGTGAATCGTTGCTCTGCATCATCCCCAGTAGCGTTGCCCTCAGGTGGATGATGCTGTTGCGTTCGAGCCCTTCGTCCACACCGTTCTCAGGGACTTTGACAAACTCCAGAGCATCTTTAATCAGAGGCTTCGTGGTGGAGCTTTGAACCCCGGCCAGATGGCTTTCTTGATAGATCAAGGTGATTGCCTTGACTATGAGTAGTTTGATGTCCATGAATAAATTGACGCCTTTTAATCAGAGGAATCGTGATGTCTAATAATCTTAAACTGGTGTTTGTTCCAGTTTGGCTCGAGAATGTTCTGAAGGCTTCCAATGTGGGCCTGGACACTGTTCTCGACCCCGAAAAGTTGAGCCGCATAATATCGAGAGGTGATTTAGATTTATACCTCAACATCCAGAACTCGTTAGGTTCTTTCCTCCCGCCGAGCGTCGTGTATTCTTTCGGTAGTGGTGATGAGCGTCAATGTTATGCAGAACTGCCCGTTGAAGAAAAACGCGGCTATCTGTATGGGTTTACGCTCAACAATTCCGATCTGGCGGCTTCTCCGGTTCTGACCGCACATCATGTAGGCTACGACTATGTCATGCTTACTGTGGCCACCGATCAAACCACCCAAGACAAGGATTATGTAATCCTTATGGGTGAAATCCTCGGAATCCTGCGTTCCGTCCTACCGCTGGAAGAAGTTGCCAAACTTCCGATCATGGAAACATGGTTGAAACATGGCGAAAAGAATAGCATCCTGTAATACCTAGAAATAGGTAAAATAGTATGCACCAATTACTGTGACGCAAGTCACTGTAAAAATCCGCAGCAATTCAACATGGGTAACCACTATGTCAGTGATCGCACTCGGTTCCAAGGCCCGTCAGAACACCGGTCTGGAGTCCATCCAAAACGCTCTGCAAAACGAAATCCGTAGCCGTGGCGCCTCCTTCGCTTCGAGCGAAGACAGCGTTGCTGTTGCTTCCCTGGAAAGCCTGGCTGCTCCGGCCCGTGGCGATGCCACCCGCAAACTGGAAGAGCACTTCGTTTCCCTCGAGTCCCACTTCGCCGATGCCAAGATCGATGTGACCCCGGCCCAGCTGGCCGCCGGCGCCATCGTTGCCATGACCGCTTCCAACCCGGTCGGCTATCAGCGTTCCGCCATGAAGACCACCGTGGTCTCTCAAGAAGGCGTTTCCATCGTCGGCGTTGAAGACGGCGGCGTTGCTGGTGGCTACGGCTTTGCCGACACCCACCCGTCCCTGGAGTCGTTCGACAACTCCAACCTGACCGACTTCGTTCCGATGTCGATCATGTACAACATCCAGGCTGCTCGCCAGGACGCTTTCGGTGAGGCTTTCTTCCGCACCGTGACCTGCACCGCCGAAAACGGTGGCGTGGACGTGTCCATCCGCAACCAGCTGGTCCTGAACCACTTCCTGCACGGTGTTGACGGCGCTGCCGCTGACTTCAAACACCGTCGCCTGCTGGAAGCTGCCATCAACCACAAGATCCTGAGCGACGAGTCCACCACTCTCGTTCCGGAAGTTCTGGAAGACAACTCGAACGCTGGCTACTTCGTACCGGCCGCCGTTATCGCTCCGCGCAGCCTGGACATGGGCAACCGCACCGTCCGTACCGCTCCGCTGAAGATCGGTACCCAGGTCGACCTGATCGGCATCAGCCAGAACAACCTGATGAAGAAGAACGGTCAGGCTGACAACACCGACAGCCTGGATCGCACCACTGGCGTGAAGAACATCTACCTGCAAGTCGGCGGCGCTGCCGGCGAAGTGGTATCGTTCAACATCCAGCACCTGCCGCGTTCCAACTTCGTCAAGGGTCCGGAAGGTTACGGCCGCGTTCAGCAGCTGCACTTCACCACTCGCACTCTGCAACTGAACAACAAGACCAAGCTGGTGTCGGGCGCTGCTCCGACCAACGCTGCTCTGGACGCCATCATCGACCAGAACCTGGTTGTCAACCTGCAAGTGACCCTGACCGGTGAAGTCGATACCGAAATCGGCAACATCGAAGTCATCGCCAACAAGATCAGCGTCGCCTCCATCTACAACGTCGCTGGCGAGAAGCTGAACCTGGGCGCTGCCCCGGCTGCTGCTATCGTTGCTGGTCTGGCTGACCTGGCCGTGATCGGTTGGGACCCGAACGCTCGTCTGTCCAACGCCAACAAGCGTGAGCGCGGTCTGCAACTGAACACCCGTGACTACACCGAGCGTTACCCGATCCCGCTGGGCGCTCCGCTGTCGATCCCGAGCCCGCTGGCCGAGAACCGCGACGCTGGTGAAGTCAACACCCTGATCGCTGCTACCCGCCTGCGCAACAGCAACAACGCTGTTACCAAGCTGATCAACGTGGCCGACCAACTCGACTCCTGGATCATCAACGCCAGCGCCACTGGCGACCAGAATGACATCCCGGAAATCGAAGGTATCGCTCGCTTCCTGGTTCGTCCGTGGTTCCGTAGCGAAACCCTGCACCTGCCGACCCACATCAACAGCCTGACCTCGCACGAGCGTCTGGCCGACGTGGCCGCAGTGCTGGTCAACTCGATCCGTAACGGCGTGTACGATGCCTACCGCGAGTCCAACATCAAGACCGCTCTCGATGCCCTGACCGGTTACTCCGGCCAGAACGTCAAGGTCCTGATCGGTACCGATCCGGTACTGTCGCGTTACATCATGACTCAGGGCGACACCCGCACCCTGGCTGACGACCTCGAGTTCATCAAGGTCAGCACCATGGACGAGCGCGTCAAGGGCTACATCTACTACACCTTCGTTCGCGAAGGCGAGGGCGTAGACCCGCTGAACTTCGGTTCGTTCCTGTGGATTCCGGAACTGATCTCCAACGTGCAGGTTGCACGTGGTGGCAACCAGATCCGCGAAGCCATGGTTCAGCCGCGCTGCCGTCACGTGGTACACCTGCCGATCCTGGGTCGCATCAAAGTGACCGGTCTGGAAGACGTCGTTGCTGGCCAGCTGGCCATCCCGATGGATCAGATCTAATCGGTCTAGGGCTGGGGAGGAAACTCCCCAGTCCGATACTGATTACCGGTAGGACGTCACTGACAGTGTCTGCTGCGATACAAGTAAAAAGCCGGGTTCACGCCCGGCTTTTTATGCCGTTACCTAGATGTCAAGTAGTAAATAAAAAATATAGCACCTTAGCTATGTGGAATGCAAAATAGTGTTCGAATATCTTTTGATCGTACATTATAGACGTGATAGCAAACCTTAAGATCTTAAGGATCACGTCATGCAAAACCCCGCCAATTATGCCGTAGGGACTGTGAAGGACATTCGCATTCCTGGGCAACAACATTACAACGACCTGAATGACATTGTGGTGACTACGCGGTATCAGAACCGTACCGCCTTTCCGCTCTACATCTCGGGTCGTGATGGCGTGCGGTTTCGGTCAGTCCCCACTAATCGCTACAACGTAGTGGATGAGTTCCGTATTTACGTAACTTACACCGCTTCGCCTGATGTAATAAGAAACGCAGGCAACTCATTAAATGAGTCGCCGAACTCTGGGAAGGTTCACGACAAGATTCTGCGTGCCATGAAACGCGCTTACACCAACGGCGTTAATAGCGGTCGCGATATTTCCTGGACTGTGGAATACGTGGTAACTGAGAAACAACTGCGTGACTGCGGTGGTCGCCTGTATCTGGGTGATCTTGACCTGTTGATTGAAACTGAACAAGTCCGTCCGATGACCCACCCGTACAGTCAGTACGGCACGGATCGTCGACGCCTCGAATCGCTTATGCCGTCATGCACCAAGAACACCCTAGCCTTTATGTTCAAGGCTGTGGATAACTCGGGTACTCGCATGTATGCTGACCGATACATCAACATCGGGGGGATGGTATACCGTATCGCTGTAGAAACGGATGATGCGTATGCCACTGGCGTACACGTCATCGGTCGTAAAGAAATCGTCATGGGGGATGGAGAACTCCACACGACTAATGAAATGGAATCGAGGTTCTTTACGTTTGAAGAAGCGGATAAGAATTTCGGTTTGCGGCTAACCGCAGAAGAAGCCAAAGTGGCTGGCCCCTTGGTGGAACACCTGCGTGAACAAGCGGCATTGCAAGTTGCAAGAGATAAACTGGAAGCATCCCGTGAGGAACGGGGGCTCCAAGTGCTGCGTAACGAGCAGCAGCGTCAGAAAATGGAGCTAGACTTAGAGCTTAACGAGGGTAAGTCTCTAATGGAATGGTCGAAGATAGTCGCTGGCGTATTCGCTGGTGTGGTGACCATTATTACGATCTGGCAGAAATTGGCAGCTAAGTAGACAAGGTGGGTGTGATGATAGACCGGCTGTACGACGCAATTCACGAAGATGCCCCAAAAATCAATAAAGCGGTAGTTGACGGGATTGCGTACCACGATGTTCGGATGAGCAAGCAGTACATCGAGAAGATCATCCGTTGTGCCGAACAGCAATACCCGTCTGGTCTGGTCTTCGTCGGTTCCAAGCGTTGCGACCCGTATGAAGAATACCGGATCGTTACCCACAACCCGAAGAAGAACAAGAAGAGCAACAACCGAGTGTTCGATCTGGCACACTCAAGCGTTGTCCTCTATCGCTACGACTTCACTTATCACGGAGAACCTCTCGATCCGCAGTATCTGTACCTGCCGTATGTCAAGAAAGGTGGTCTGATTGACATCGGTGGTAAGCAGTTCTCGATCAGTCCGGTACTGGCTGACCGGTTGTTCTCTGTAGGGATCAACGACATCTTCATTCCGATGCCTCGGGGTAAGGTGACGTTCAACTACGAAGTCCACAGCTTCGCTATCGGTGGCCGTCCGCTGGAGAACGGTCAAGTGGTAGACGCCTTGCGTGTCTCCAAGCCGGTAGCCTGGTCATTGCTCCACAACCGCAGTGCCAGGAAAAACAAACAGGCCCGAAGCACCATGATCCACCTGAATCGGGTCAACAGTACGCTGATGCATTACCTCCTGTGTAAACACGGGTTCGAGGAAACCTTCCGTCGTTACGGCGATACGGAGGTCCTGGTGATGCCTGACAGCGAAGCCACTCTGGAGAACTACCCCGAAGATAAATGGGTTATCTGTCGTAGCACCAAAATGCGTCCGGCTGCCTCCAAAGTGCAAGCTCGGGAGTATTGGCAGATTGCCAGTAAAGTCAGTTTGGTGATCCCGATCGAGAAGTTCACTCCGATGGTGCAGTACATGGTCTCCGGGTTTTATTACATCGTAGACCATCTACCTGATTCCATGGAAGTCGATTACGTCCACATGTCCTGGCAATGGAAAGTCCTGTTGGGGTACATCCTCTTCGGTGACGAATCCAGTCAAGGTAAGCTGGTGGAAGATGTGGAAACGCACCTGAAATCACTGGACGGTTACGTCGACTTGGACGTGACGGAAAACCTTCGCCAAGAAGGCATCGACTGTCACGACATCTACGACCTCTTCGGGTACATCATCGAAAACATGCCGACCATGCTCCAGAACAACTCGGGCAAAGTCGGTTCGATGTACGACAAGCAGCTCATGGTTCTGCGTTACGTGCTCAAAGACATCAACAACGCTGTCTTCGAGTTCTTGTTCAAGCTTACCAGCAACAGCAAGAAAGTGATGACCCGCCAAGAGATCAACAAACTCCTGGCCGCTCACTTCCGCGTGCGTCAGATCCTCCGCCTCAACTCCGGTAAAGGTCACGGGGAAATTAGTTCCGTGTCCTGCCCCAATGACAACATGTTCTTCAAGATCACGAGTAACGTGGTCCATCAATCGGATACCGCTGGGAAAGGTAAAGGTCGAGAAACCAAACCCATCGACGAAACGATGCACTTGGATGCGTCGTTCGCTGAAGCGGGTGGCTATGGCGTACTGCCGAAGTCATCTCCGATCGGTAACAACCGATTGAACATCCATATCGCACTTGGTCCGTATAACCGAATCGTACGCAAAGAGAAATACATCGAGCGTATCGAAGGCGTACAAGAGCGGATCAAGCGAACCTAAACCACCTACCACAAGGGTTAATCGATGAGTGGCATAGACAGACGAGATGTTGAGGACGCTGTATTCAACGTCCTCAGTGAACACATCCAAAAGACCAGTCGTGACAATGAATTCCGGGACATGTACTGGAACATGATGTCCGAGCGTAACTGGGCGAACAAAGAGTTCGATCGCCTGGTGAACGAGGTTACCGACTTCGTCTACCTGATCGTGGACAGTTACTCGGCCAACACCCGTTTCGATACCGTAGTAACTGAAGCGGTGGAGAAGTGGGTCATGATGGATCTGGCCGATCTCGTCCTGAACGACCGTAGCATCCAGCTTGAACGTCGGATGGAACGCGATCTGCAAGATCTGGCACACGAACGCGCTGGCTATATCCGGGAAATGAAACGGATGGCTGACGAAGAGCGTCGTGGTTCGCGTGACACTCGCGATCGTCGTGACAGTCGTGACAGTCGTGCTCCGGCTCGCGGTAGTGCTGGCGGTGGTGGTTGGGGTCGCGGTTCTCGTGGGGATGACCGCGACAACACTCGTACCACCGGCTTCGCCAGTCGTGGGCGCCGTGTAGAAGAACCTCGGGAATCACGTTCCGAAGAGCGTGAAGAACCTTTGGTGCGTGGTCGTACGGGACGTACGGTTTCTGACACGGTTGACGAACCGGTTCGGGAATCGCGCCCTGCACGTGCAGAACAGACTCTCAAACCCAGCAATATCGAGGGTCCTGATTTTACCCTGGCTCGTCCGTACGATCAGTTCTGGATTGCTGGGGAATGCTGGCGGCCTGCTTACCAGGTCGAAGGGGATGGCACATGGTCGTTGGTACCGAGCAAAGGGGAAGCGTTTGCTCTGTTCGGTACTGCCTACGATCCCCGTAAGAAAATGCGGTTCTTGGTATTGAACCCCAAAGAAAACACTGTCAGAGAGGAACTGAAAGACATGTCCCGCGATTCCGACTACCTGCGTCACGAACTCAACTCCCGCCAAAACCAAACTCGTCGCCACACCAGCAACGATAATCCGCGTCTGGTACAGACCGAAGGTCAGGCGTTTGTTGCCCCCAGCTCTCTGAAAGAAGAAGCTCTGGCTATCCTGCGCGCCAGCAATGGCAGTTGCATGCCGGTCGGTGACAGCATCATCGTCACCGGTTCCCGCGAAGATGCTGAAACGGTAGCACAGTTCGCCCACATGCGTGCCAATGGGCGTAATGGCGTCAGCGTCCTGTCGTACAACGTCACCACACCGGTGATGGTAACCGACAACACCAACATCGAGCGACTGTATGATGTTGGTGGCAGCATCAACCTAACCGATGCCTCCGAGCGCATGCGCGCCTGCAAGGACAAGGTCGATCCGGGTGCATGGGAGTTCGTAAACGAACGCCTGTCCAAGCTGGTTACTGATGTAGCCCGCAACCGTTTCGGTATCGCCGTGACTCTGCACAACTTCGCCGACTCGTATCCGGCGCTGGTCGAACACCTGCGTAAGAAAGACGAGGCGATGACGCAGAAGTTCGCGCTGTACACCCGCTTCATCCCAGCCAAGTGCTGTACCATGATGAGTGCCGATGACGCCCGTACCTGGCTGATCGACACCCTGGGTATCAGTGAAGCGGACTTCGATGCACAGAAACCCACCGTGCTCTGCTACGAGAACTACGCCACCGTTGGCGTGGTGGACTTCACTCTGGGCGACATGGGTGTGCTGGTCACCAACAAGCCGCAGCGACTGCCGGGTCTGGACTACCCGCACCTGTACAACATGCTGGAACGTCTACTGGAAGCCGCCGAAACCAGCAGTGGTGGTGTGTCGGTGACCACTTACCTGCTGACTCGCGATCGCTATCGTGTCGAGGTTCTGCGCAACCCGCTCGATGAGACCGAACTCTTTGTTCGTCTGATGGACGACAAATAGTCTGAAGCGTGATATAGGGAGGGCTTCGGCCCTCCCTATATTTTCCTTTTTCTTTTATCGAGTGTAACTCCATGAACATTTTCAACGCCATCCTCTGCGATGTACTTTCTGTATCGCAGGAAGCCGTGGCTGACGGTAAGAGCAGCAAAGAACAAGAGTTCGAGATCTACGGCAAACTGGTCAATATCACCGACCTCGAGAAAGCTACCAACAAAGAACTCCAGGAACAATGGGGTATCCCGATCCAGAAAGTCGATAAGAACGCTGCCAGCGGTAACATCCGTGTCCGGATGATCGATAACGAGCGTTACATCCTTACCTCCAAGATCAAGGAAAAGGACCACAACGACGAAGTGGAACACGAAGTCGGTCAGGCTCTGTTCGAACACTTCGCCAAGTTCGCTGACCAAGGTCTGCGTAAGGTACGTCACTACTTCCCGGTAACTACCGAAGAAGGGGAAGAGTTCGTTTACGAAGTCGATGCCTTCTACAACGCTTCTGGTCAGTTCTCCCTGTGGGTAAAGATCGACCTGGAAATCCCCGAAGGGAAATCCATCGACACCCTTCCTGACCTGCCGTTCGAGATGGAATCCATCCGAGTGATCCCCCCAGGTAAGAAGAGCAACGAAGACTTGGCGTTTGTACGAGCCCTGTTCGACGAACACTTCAACATGCCCAACCGGTTCATCGACCATATTCCTCAGGTCAGCGTATCCAGTGAAGACTACAAGAGCATCCTGGATAACCGTGAAAGCTATGAAGACCTGATCAGTCGTATGCGTGGTGCTACTTTGGCCATGACCTACAACGACACTGATCTCGAGGCACGGCTGAAACACAACCTGCTGGAAACCGCTATGCTGTTGTTCACTCTGATCAGAGAAGCAGAAGAAGGGATGAAAGAAGAATCCCAGCCGTAAGCGCATATCGGGAGGGGTCGAAGCCCCTCCCGATATGACGTCAGGACAACTTACTTGTCGTCATCCTTTTTCTTTTTGTCGTCCTCGAGTTCCTCGTCATCACCCTTAGGGGTTTCGGGGATCTCTACGTCGACTTCTTGCTCTTCTTCTTCGACAGGGTCGGTGGTTTCTTCTTCCTCTTCGATGTCAGCCGGTTTCTCAGGAATATCGAGGTCGATAGACTCTTCCTCTTCTTCCTCAGGGACCTCTTCGACGACAGGTTCTTCGTCTACCAGTTCCTCTTCCACAATAGCTTCAGCATCGGTATCTTCGACTGGTTCGCCAGTCGTTTCTACCTCAGCATCAGTCTCGGTTGTTTCGGTGGGCTCGGCAGTAGCATCTGCGTCTACATCGAGGTCGAGATCCAGTTCACCATCAGCAGTGGGTTCGGTAGTGTCAGGGTCAGCTGCTACATCATCAGTGCCACCGGTATCATCCATCGAGAAATCGTCGGACGCCAGCGGATCATCAGTTGCAAGACCATCGCCATCTACAGCACCGGTATCGAGTTCTCCACCGGTATCATCACCACCGAAGTCATCGGTACCGCCACCAAACTCATCAGTACCTCCATCAGTACCACCCGCACCCAACGCGTCTTTCTCAGCGTTGAGTTTAGCCAGTCGTGCTTCACGCTTTTTGGCTTCTTTGAGGACTTTCTTGACGAACCCTTCCACAGAACGAAGGACGCCTTCGTTGTGCTTCTCAGATTCTTCCAGCAAGTCAAAGCCAGGACCGTCTTCATCCTCAGTGAGGGTGTTGAACAGATCCAGTTCCGGCAGGATGTTCTTCTCCCGCAGGTACTTGCGTTGCATCATGGAAATGATCGACGCTTTGATCGATTCGAAGTTCTCTTCCAGTCCTTGCGGAGCCAGTGGATTGAGAGCTTCGGCTTTGAGGTAAGCGTCGAGTGCAGTGGTAATAGCCTCGGTGTATTTGGTGAACCCTTCCATCTGAGCTTCGAGGTTGTTAACCTCTGGGCTCGGCAGACTGACTTCGATCATGAAGATGAAATCGTCAACGAAGGCTTCTGGATCATCCTTGTACTCTTTAGGAATAAGAGTACGTTTCTCTTCGACAACAGCCAACAGCTCCTTGCGAAGGAAACCCGAGTTGATGGTGTAGGTGCGAATGAAATCCGTCAGGAACGGTTTGAACTCTTCCTGATACTGGATGACCCGCTTCAGCAGCAGCATGAATTGCGTGCGCAGCTGAGTAGCAAAGTCAGCACCAGTACTGGCTTCCATGGTTTCTGGAGTTAGACCGAATGTTTGGATGTGACGACGACGTAACTCATCATCGAATTCCTTATCGATCATTTTGTGCGTACCATCACGCGACTCAACATCGAGACGTGCTTCGGGTAGCGCGGTATTACCTTGCATGGTAACAACCACACCAGCGTTTTGCAGGTGACTGACCAACTGAGCCGGATTGGTTTCGCCGATCGGGAATTGGGTGCGGTTGATCTTGGCGTATTCGCCCAGCATGAACGCTACGGTTTCATAGGGAGCTTCATCTTCCTGAGGAATGGTCAGGTTGATGTTACGACCGTCCACCGAGTTCCGTACCGCAGCCATGGTGTTTGCGAACAACAGGACCGAACGCAGGCTACCCAGGATCTTGCCGTCTTCAAGCAGCGATTTACCCACACCGTATTCGTTGTAGTCGAACGCGATGTAGATCATCAGCTCGGCCGGGACGTACAGCATCATGGTGTTCTGCGACTTCAGCTGACGAGCCAGCATCATGCGGTAGACTTCTTGACAATTGCCAAGTACGTACTCACCAGTGATCGCACCAGAGCGCAGTCGGTTCAGCAGATCGGTTTCCACCGTTTGCTGGTAGGCTTGCTGCATGTGGTCAATGTCGCCGTTAGACCAGACGTTAGCACCCTGGGTGTTACGTCGCACCGAACTTAGCAGCTGACTGGCCATGTTCGGATCAGCCTGCATGCTTTCACGGATGTCATTGTAGAAGTCGTTGCTATAGTCCATCGACAGTGGGTGACCATCAATTGACAGCAGTACAAAATACCCGACATGTTTACGAACATCGCCCGGTACATGAACCGGGATGACCGCTTCCGAAGGCAGGTTCATGACCAGTGGGTTACCCACTGAGCGACGATCGGATTGCTGTTCGGTGATGATGTTTACCAGTGGCGCACCGGTTTTGTTCGTACGCTTGCGATAGAACAACTGCTCGGTTTGATTGAGCGTCATTTTATCGTTCGGGCGTGCAGCACCTTCCATCCCGGTGGTAGTACCCGCAGGGATAGTCCCAGTGGCTTTCATCCGCCGACCATAGACAGCCGCTTGTCGTTGTGCCCGCAGACGATCGAGTAGCGATGGGTTGCGCAGGACCGACAGGTTGTCGGAAACGTACACCTTACCCGGTAAACCTTCGATGCTGGCTTTTACTTCGAACTTCTCCTTCGGGAGGTTCTGTGCGGGTTGCACGTTGAAGTCCCAGAGGTTCTCCATCGATGAAGAGTACTTACCATCTTCGGACGGGGTACCCAGAATTCCGTACGGACGATACCAGCCATCGGACACTTCGTCTTTAATGGATTCTTGCGAGATCGTCGAAGTGGAATTGATGATGTGGTCGAGGGAAACCTCCGGTAGGACGACCATCGGGTATGCCCCTTTCATGAAGAGGGCATCCGTCAACATGTCCGGAAGAAACTTCTTTATCCTATAGACATTGTCGTAATAGTCCTGGATGACCCGGAGCATAGGACCGGTCAACCCGTCTTCCAATTCATTCTGAACGAGCGAATAAGAGAGAGACGTTGACACCATGTCAGTCGGCGACAGAATGGCGCTAACCAGAATTTCCTTGGCCAGACCCATGTCCGGCAATACTTGGAACAGGTTCTTAGCGTCACTGTTGTGACGGGCGGTTTGGTTCGCGACGATCCCGAAAATGGATGCGTCAGGAAGTTCCATCCCGCGGTTCCTGCTGAATGTTCTCCCGACGTTGTCGCGCGGGGTCAGCTTGGAAATAATCGCCAAATGCTCATCTGTCAGTTTTTTCTGGTGAGGGAGCTTGGCGAACTGACCTCTTGGTAGACTTTCAGACATCTTGGAAAACTCCGTTAACTTTTAAGGGGACAGTCATGTCCAGCGCGTACTACGATTTATACCTAAAAGGTATTTTTGACCTTGTAGGCACTATGGTAGTCAAAAGCGAGATCACCGCCCGTGCAGTCAACAATTGGCTGCGCATCAACCTCATCGAGGTCAATGAAGGTGATCCCACTACCTGGAAATACTACATGAACATGGCCGGAAAATATCATCATAGTGATACTGCCATGTCTGTCAAATCACTGGACACTCAAGAGGTGGTTCCGTTTACCGTTGAACAGTTAGCTGTCCACCGGACCACTAAACGTGAATTCACCTACAAGTCCCGCTATTACAACGAGTTGGTTGAAAAGTATCCTGATCAAGTGGATCTAATCCATGGGATCATGAATCCGGTCGACATCAATCAGGCGATTGCTGCTAAAGACCATACCATCCTTTACTTTGATCAAAATTTAGTTGAGAGTCGGGAAATCGATTTAATCCCTCGGCTCCAAGACTGGATTTTTGGGATATATAGTCGCTGGGACAACCCCGACTACGCCCTGTACGAGTCGCTATATCCAGCCGCTCAGTTGGCGATCCTATTCGCCTTTATGCCCAAACAGATTCTCAACATCCGACTGGATAACTGTAAGACCGACAAGGCACATAGTTACCACATCCGTCAATACCTGACCAGCTTCGGTCGTCTTGACCCGTATGTCGATTACCTGAACAACAAACAACTCCTGTTCTTCTACCGGAACGCCCGTTACTTGGCACTCAATCCCGGTAAGACAGAGACCTTCCAGTTGCTGACTGAAAAGGTCATGACTGAACGTAAATTCCCGTTGGCCGAATACAGTATCCGCCACAACACCGAAACGCAACGTACTACCCTCTACCCGGCTATCGAGATGCGCCGCATGTCGATCAATGGAATCCAGTCGGCGATGGGGAAAGACGTTAAAACGGTGGAGCAGGTGCTGGAGCTGGAGTCTACTCTGGCTAAGGCCAACGTGGATGTACAATCCGAGGCCGAGGTTCAGATTCCTAACCTGATGAAAAACTCGCTCTACAGTGAGTTGGAAACCAAGGTCTTGGAAAGTAACGTGGTCGACCTGACTGACGCACAAGTCGTGACCCTGACTGACGTTATCCTGAACCATTGGGTGTACTTAGCCTGCACTGGTCGTTATAGCACAGTGTTCACCGTGACCAACCCCAACACCGGGGAAGACATGTACCTGTCTGCCAAAGAGATGTTTGCGCTTTGGTTGTATAGTTACAACTTGGCACGCGGCAGTCGATTGGACACCATTCCGAATGTGATCGCTAAACGCGTCCGTCGGGTGCCCCTCCCCACCAAGGTCGAGCTGCTATCTATCGTAGATAAGGAGATCGTCTCCGATACCTTGGTAGAAGCAGCACTGTCTAACCAAGTGAACGTCACCAGTTACATCTCGGTGGAAGCTTTCAAGGACACCTGCATTGCTCTGCATACGGGTGCTCTGCGTCACTACGACCTCCATGCTTATCGTGCACACCACGTTGAGCGAGCTCAGGTTGAAGCTATGGTGGGTCGCTTCTACATGGACTACACGTGCAACCTCGGTAATGGTGAACCCTACGACGAATGGCTGAACAACCGTGCCATGAATCTGGAACTGCTCACCGAGCAGGAACTGGACCAGCTGGCTACGACGGTTTACTCAGCGGCCACTGGTCGGGACATCGTCACCACCAAGAGTTTGCAAGACATCCATAGCGCACACGTTAAACTGATGAGTCAGCTGAGCAGCTATAGCGTTCAGTTTATTCAGCAGATCAATACCAGCTCACTGATGATCGAGGCGTGGAACTACCAGCGGTTCGGTAGCCAGAACAGTAACGGGAGCGATTACATCCGTATCCGTGAAACGCCACAAGACATTCTGGACATGATGGTCCGTGGTAAGCCAGGTTGGGTATCGACAAATGAGTTGATGGGGTACAAAGACCCTTACGCAATTCTGAAGCGCGATGTCTATCACGACTTGACTATCACCCACGCCATCGGTACTACTTCGGTAGGAAAGTTCAAGCAACGTCTTGCACAGATCACCATCAGTGAAATCGACAAACCGAAAGTAGACCTCGCAACCATCGCTGCTAACGCAACACCCGTTGGGTACCCGGACATCGAGTTCGAAGACATCAACGGGATGTTCGTCACTCTGTACTCGCCGCTGTATACGAGTCTGGATATGCGTGAACGAGGGATACTGGAAGCTAGGGCTCAATAATGACCGACATGATTGCGTTGCTGGGTCTGTCGCCTGAGGAGGGTCTGAAGGCTATTCTTCAGGCCACTCTCAAACCTGGGTTGAAAGCAGATTATTTCAAGTTTGGTACTCCGGTTGCGGTAGACGGCAAATTGACCACCATCCCCATTAGCATCGATAGAGCCAACGCCCCTGTCAACTATTGGCGGTGGGCTGGAAGTGTCGACTTCGAATTCAACCGCTACGACCTAGCTGAAGTACTGGGTTCCATGACACCTGAAATCCGTGTGGAGTTCCCCACTGACATTCAAGGGATCATGACAGCGATCAGCAAGAAACTCGGTATCGCGTTCGATGTAGACGATCTCGAAGAGGATTGGCTGAGTTACGACGAAGGTCCTGACTACGTCATGATCGCCAAGCCCGAATCGAAACGTTGGGTTGGTAGTGTACCACTTCCTCTCCTTCCGATGTACCAGAGTCTGTCAATCATGTTTGCCAATAACTCCTTGTTAGGGTTGCGGTATAATGAAGACGGGTACCAGAACAAGACACCGACTCTACAACGGTTGATTGATGAACTGAATGTCATTCAGGAAACCAACCTGTACCGTGGTCTGCGACTGAACGAAGTCTCGTTTGGTGCGCCAGTGAAACTCAGTGATAACGACATCGAGGGGAACACCCGTGTAACCCTGTCTGTCACTACCAGTGATCTGTATAAAGGTACTCTGGACATCACCTATCAACGTCAGTACATGCCACGGGTTTGTTCGTATACCCCGGTGGACGTGAGTGGTAGCGGTATCATGACCCATCGTGATCTCGCGATTGCTGCTGCCAATGTCCTGGATATCTACCTCGATCCAACTGATGTCATCGAGGATGCTGTCCCTTACGTCTCGGTCGGTGATACGGTAACTGTAACCATTCAGTTAGATCCACAGTCACACAGCTACATCGGCGACTTGACGGTTGATTACACGAGGATTTGACGGAATGGAGCTTAATACTCTCAGTCTTTTGAAGCTTACGCCTACCGAAGCCTTGATGGTAATCGGTAATGAGTCGCTAGGGCTCTCTATGAGCCCCTCTAACTGCGTTGTCGAGAACATCCTAGGGATGGGTGGCCGTCTCACAGAAGTCACCGTAAAAGCGCACTACGACGGTTCTAGACCCATTAACACCGATGCCATCGCAAATCCTTATGAAGGAAGTGCTACGTTCATCATGAATCGTCTGGATCTGAGCACTATTTTCGGGAACGGGTTCGCGGTTAAGTCCAGTCAGTACACCACCACTGGCAACATCTTGATGGCAATCACTGATAAAACGGGGATTGTCTTCGATGAACATGACTTCGAGAACCTAACAGTCGATTCCACCAGCGTTGTACTGGTAGCCAAACCAGAATCACGACGCTGGGTCGGTGAAGTTACGATAACATTAAACGAAGGGGAGTGATCCCCTTCTGGAGTATGTGATGGGAACCACCCTCTTTAAGTACAAACTCCCGGAACTTGAGTCGTTGGTGGAAGTGATTAACTTCACTAACAAGACCGATTTCAAATTGGACGAGTTATCGTTCGATGTACCGGTAGTTCTCGAAGGGTCGTTAGTTTCGGTCAAAGTGGCTGAAGCTGGTAGCGATGGCTTCGACACTGCGTTGGAACTGACGTATCCGCGCAAAGACCTGGGACTGACCTTTTCCAAATCGACGCTGGTCGTCGATGTTGCGGATCATGACGACGAATCCATCTTGGCTGCGATCTACGCTCAACATGGTGTCCTGTTCGAATCTCTTTACGTTACCATCGATAAAGGGGATGGACCCGCTAGCCCCGAACCGGGTGCTACCGCTGATTACGTGCTGCGCGCTAACCCGGAAAGCTACCTGTGGTTCGGTGAAACTCCGCTACTGGTGCGTAACGTCGGCTCCTTGATGGGACGCTCGATCAAAACAGGTCTGGCAATCCGAGCTTACTTCGGTGAAACTGGTAGTAATAAAGTTCCGATCGACCTTATTTATGACAGCTCGAAAAACGCCAGTGCTTACGGTAAGACGCTCAATGCGTTACAAGTACCGACCACTGGTCCGTTGGTGCTCTCGCCTGACAGTTTGTTCGTGGATGTGGCCAGTGCACTGACTGGTGATGAGTGGGTCTCGGAAGAAACCGAATCGGACTTCAACCTTCTTGGTTCGGCAGTGATCTACAACGGGTTTAATAGCGGGGAACATTTCCTCGGCTACCCGAACTACAGCCACGTCATCGTAGTCGAACTCGGTCCGTTGTGTCGGAACTTGACCGGTCAGTGGAAAATCTTCTATAACGATCCGACTGTCGTCGTCCTTGACGAAACCCGTCCGGATCGTGATCCTTCGCTCGACTTCTAATTTCCCGTTAAGGAATCTTTCATGAAAAACGTGTGTCCCACTATCTGGTCGAACTTCCTTCAGACCAACCACCATCTCGACCTTCCGTTTGTTCTCCCGGAAAAGTCGACCATGAACGAACGTCTGAACATCCAGGCCAGTGCCGCTCTCTCCTTGGGCGAGAAGCCTGGGATGAAAGTACTGGTCATCGGTAACGGTGGTCACCGTGCTGTAACGGGTGCCGACGGTTTCCCGCTGATCGATATCATCGACCACGAAGCCGATCACGCTGCGCCGTACAACCCGATTCCGTTCGTGCTGCGTAACATCGACGATGACCTGACTGCTGGTGAGCGCGCCAACTACGCGCTGCGTACTGAAGTCGCTCTGGATGGCATCAACTACATCGCGTACTACGGTAAGCGCATCAACCTCAACGATGTAACGGTCGAAATCAAAAAGACCATCGTCGAAGATGGTGTCAGCAGCACTGCTCCGTACGTGACCAGCAACGCCAACCTCTATCCGACTGCCCCGGAACTGAGTGTCAATGGTACTGTGACCACTTCGGGTGAGTACCTGTCCACCAGCGCCATCCTGTCGGTACCGTTCACCGAGAACGATGTGGCCGAACTGGTGAACGTGGCACGGATTATGTACAACGACGAGCGTTACGCCGTGATCTCGGAAATGTGCTTCTGTACAGCGGTGGATCGCACTGTATCGATCTCCACTCTGAACGGTCAAGTGAACTTCCGTGAAGTGGTCGGTTGCCAAGTGGCGACTTTCGTAGGCTGTCACTACGAAATGCTGTTCAACTCCAAAGGCTTCGACTTCCGTATCGAAACCGGTGCGGTTGAACCGATGCTGGGTGCGGCCGAGATCACTACTGCTGTGGTTTCTGGTTGATTAAGGAGGGGAGGGGCAACCCTCCCCTATCGCCGCTATGATGAAAATACCTGAAGATGGTTACATCTATCGGATGGCCAGCATCGATAACGGTTCCAATACCTTGGGTCTGAGTATCATCGATCTAGACCTACGCTCCGGTGAACTGGTCGTTAAATACAGTGAAACCTGCACTGCCACTAAAACGGCAGGTCGTTACGCAGACTTAGCTGAACGACATGGCGACCGGTTCGCTCGTTTTAAAGTACTGCGGGAATTCCTCACCGACATCTTCAATGGATTCGATCCAGATGTGGTGGTGGTGGAAACCCCGTTCATGCACAGGCACCCGAGTGCATACGCAGTGCTGCGTGAAGCCATGATGATGATCACCGAAACAGTCTATGACTTCGATTCCCAGATGGAATTGATCGGTGTTACACCTATGGAAGCCAAACGGGCTGTAGGGGCACAACGCTACGATAAGGGTAAGGACCCTATCCGTACAGCGGTTTTAGAGTTAAATGATGTGTACTACGAGAACGGGATTAACAAAGAGCTCTTGGATGAGCACTGCATCGATTCGATCGCAGTTTCGTATTACCACGCTCAGGAAATTCTGAAACAGCTCAGGAGGGGCCAGCACCATGCGCCTTAGCGATGTGTTAAAGGTGATTGGTACCAGTAAGCTGACCGATTTCCCTTGGGGTGAAAGTGTTGTGGATCTGGTAAACAGCTTTACACCAGATGACACTGTCATCACTCTCGAATCGAGTGGAGCTGAAGTCGAAGCAGCTATTGCCAAAGTGGATCAAACCCACTTACCAATTCTCCTTCAAGCAAAAGTTATTGGTGGGAAAGTGCAACGTGATGACGGGGTCAGTGACGCTGTTATTGGTCATTTGAATTCGCAGAACAAAGCGAAGTCGTTGCTCCTCATGATGTTTACCGGTACACTGTGCTTAGTCGCAGTGATGATGACCTTTGGCATTGTCAACGGTACACCAGGCGATTTCTCCATGGTGAAAGACATTCTTGGAATCATCAAGGATGTGTTGGTAGAAACCGCACCTGCTCAATAAGTGCATATCGGGAGGAGCGTTGGCTCCTCCCTTTATGCTGTCAGAAATACATGTTGATGCTACCCGATACAGGTAACAACGACGGAAACAACCAGCGCCACATGGTTACGTTGAATGCAGACACATAACTGTTACTATATTCAACAGTGGTGGATTTAATCCCGCCAAAGGTCAATGACGGGATATCGTAATTCAGCGAGGTGATGTCATTCAGGAAGAGGAGTTGTGCACGTATCCGAGTGTATCCCGTATCACTGTTGCCAGAGATTTGGAATGAGTGGATAGCACGCCCGTCAAAAATTGTAGACGGTGTGATTGAACCGTTTTGTCCAGGCGTAGCAGACCAGCTGTCGCCTAAGCCTGTGTCTGGACTATACGTCAACACCACAGTGCTGTTGTTAAACAGATCTTTGCGGCGATAAAACTTTCTCCAAGTACCGGAGACTTTAACGTAACCATAGGTGGAAGCTTTCCATGTTCCAGCCACTCGGGCGTACATGTAAGAATCCTTCCACACACCTGAGACACTGACCTTCATGACTAACTCCTTTTAAACGACAACTGCAACTGTGCCGGTACCTGGCATTTGAATGGGATAAGCGACAACGAAACGGGTGAAGTTTTCTTGAATGAAGTCGCCAGGGTTACCAACCTCATACGTAGCTGTAGAAACCGTTCCGTTGACTCCGGCATACGACATGGTCTTCCCGACCATCCCAGACCAATTTCCGGCAATGATCCAATCCATTGTGTATCGATCAGCTGCCCTTACAAGGATCTGGTAGATGCGCCCACGGGTACTGTACATGTTGTCAATCGATCCGGCGTTTACTTGCGGGTTAGTATCGCTTTTGTTAAACCCGTAATACTCGCCGAAAAAATTGAGATAGCCGATAGAAACGTTTGTGTTGATTATTGGGAATTTGCTATAAAACCGTCTCCACGTCCCACTTACTCGAACATAGGAGTTATCCACTGTTCTCCAAGTACCTGAAACTTTGGTGTATTTGGCGGAAGAGTCTTTCCATACTCCGGATACTTTAACTTTCATACCACCACCTTAAGAAGGGGGCGGAAAACGCCCCCGACTATAACAGTTACGCGATTGCACGACGACAACTGGCGTCCATACCACGTACTTTCTTCTCGTTGATTTTCTTCAGACATTCGGAACGAGTGATATCCCCATCCTTGTCGATGTCCAGACCCTTGTTAGCCAGATACTGCTTAGGACGAGTGGCAGTATCCCAGAGCACGTGGTCATCGGGTTTACCGATACCAGCAGGCCACAAAATAGCCATGTAGATATCGCCGAGATTCTTCAACTTGCCTTTGTACTTCATGAAGTACTTGCGGACGTACACCCGCAGTTGCTCCTCAGCGCTCATCTTAGCCAGCGCTGCGGTGGTTGTGCCCATTTCCTTGGCGGTGGCATCCATAAACTGGATGAGACCCGTAGCGGAGCTTACAGGGCTCTTAACGGACGGACTGAACGTCTCGCCGGTCTCGAATGCCATGCAGCACATCAGGTCGCTGGCAGCGTCTGGGTACGTCATACCCAATTCAACTACCAGCTTCTTGACTTCTGCGATGAAGTCTGGAGATACCTTTGCCGACCATGCGATGTCGAGTGTGCTCATTGCGGCATTACCTTTTTCGATGTGATCCAAAAGAGCCTGATGGGCTTTCTTGGAGTTAGGACCCCAATCACCATCTACCGCCCCTGTGTAATACCCTGCATCCTTCAGGAGCTGTTGCAGCGCCTTGATGGTTTCTTCGTTGTTCATACAAACTCCTGACATAGACCCTAGGCCCGAAGGCCTAGGGTTTTATGCGGTTATCAGTTTGGCCAATTCGGCATCGCGAAGAGCTCGTCCGGATTAACCGGTCGCGGCACTCTGCGAACAAGTCGCTTATAGGCTCCGGCAGTAACAGTCAGATTTTCCAAGAAATCTTTAACCGCCTTACCAAGAGTCAATACTTCGGCCGCAGTAAGAACATGCTTGACGTTACTCATTCCGATGAAATTGAACGTCGTAGTTACGTTATCGACACCGCCAGCGGCCAATACCTCAGCCATAGCAGTGAGTACAAGTCGATCGACGTTGTTCTTATCGGTCTCGTCACGGAGCTGAACGATATCACTAACCCCGTTAAAGAGGTAAGGGAGACCGTTTCTTTGTTTCTCGAGGCGGGTAGCATTGATCAGGGCGCATTTGGCTTCCACTGCGGTTTCTGAGATGTCTTCGGGTGGTGTTAACACACCGTCGACACACACCCATCCGGGTTGAACGCCTTCGACATATTCCAGAACAAATTCATGTTCCAGCATTTTGTCACAGACTTCTTCCGACTGTTCCACAATCTCAATCACCATTTTGTTTCTAGGGTGAATGAGCACCACTTTTTTCATTTTGTTCATTTTCAAGGAGCACCTTAGTAATAGATGATAACGACGCCATCCATACCTGGCGCCCCTACGGCGGTAGAACCGCCGCCACCCGAACCGGCTGGGAAAGGAGAAGGATCGAACAGCCCTTGAACAGCACCTCTCGACCCGCCACCAAAGAAGCTCGCGCCACCATCGCCCGAACCACCCCAGTGTGCAGCAGCGCTACCGCCGTCACTTCCGTCACCACCGGCGCCAATAAAGGCCATAGACCACGGCTCACCACTTACTGAACAGTTACCACCACCACCACCTGGGTTGATGTCCGCGTATGCAGTTCCGATACCACCTTGGCCCGCACCAACAACGACGTTACCACCAAACAGGATCGTGGCAGTACCGTTTTCACCACTTACGCTAGGTGCACCAGATCCAGAACCCCCATTACCGCCTCGACCAACGGTAAACGACAGAGTGTGGCCGGTAAAAGTAGTGTCTCCGAAAAACTCGTAATGAGCCCCGGCACCACCACCACCACCCCGACCGCCATTATAGCCCCGAGCACCACCACCACCACCACCAACTGCCACGATCCTGAAACGTTTAACCCAATACGGTAGCGTTCTGGTGTGATTTCCACGACCATGGACGTTCCAGCTCACACCGACAGAGTAACGCTGTGCGACATCGTCTGTTTGTGCTGTCGTATACACTCCCAATTGAGCAGCAGTAACCTGGTGTGGGTTATTGCGCAGCGAGCTGTGCGCTGTAACCAGAGCACCAGCAATGAAGTTTATCGCTTCCTTTACCCGCAGAGGAGTCATGTACTTGTTGTTAACAGCACCTGCCTGTGCTTCGGCGGTGGTAGCGATGTCGTAGTTCTCGACAGACCCCAAACCGACTTGGGCTTTAGTAACCTGGTGAGGGTTACTGTAGTTGGTGGTGTGAGACGTGATCGCATCGCCGGCCAACTGCATGATCGCCTCTTTCGTACGCAGAGGTGTCATGAAACGGGTATTGAGAACACCAGCTTGCGCCTCTGCTTGAGTGGCGGTAGCGAAGTTATCCACACTACCAAGCCCCACTTGAGTCTTGGTGGTACCGTGCGGGTTGTCGACACGGTTGATGTGCGTGTTCAGAGGCGTTACTGCTTGGAGCGTGATCGCTTCTTTAACGCGGATAGGCGTCATGTACTTGGTATTGATCGTACCAGCCTGGGCTTCTGCTGTAGTCGCTACCCCGTAGTTTTCGACATCACCGAGACCGACCTGGGCTTTGGTCACACCGTGGGGGTTGCTAACGTTGGTGAGGTGTGAACTCAGGGCCGCACCAGCCAGTGCCATGATCGCTTCTTTAACACGAAGCGGTGTCATGTACTTGTTGCTGATCGAACCTGCTTCGGCTTCGGTCTTAGTGGCGAGCCCATAGTTCTCAACGCTACCCAGACCGACTTGAGCCTTAGTCACACCGTGTGGGTTATCGACGCGGTTGGCGTGTGCCGATACAGCAGCAGTCACGATAGCCGATGCCGCTTGAGCTACTAGATACGGCGTCATGTACTTGTTGTTAACGGTACCGGCCTGCGCTTCTGCCAGCGTAGCGATGCCGTAGTTCTGTACCGAGCCAAGACCCACTTGAGTCTTGGTGGTGTTGTGCGGGTTGTTGGTGTCGGCAGCGTGATCTTCCACACTTTGACGCAGTGCGTCGATCAGCAGCTGAAGCTGTTGGTCGTAGTACATGAATTGCTGACGCAGTTCATCGTGACCCGCTTCATCGCCGAGCAGGATAGCGCGGTAAACGTCTTCCAGCTTGCGGGAAATGTATTCCCACCCGTAGGTGTCACCGAGGTCGTGCAAGTGAGGAGTTGGCGGGAACAGTACCGGTGTACCGATAATGTCACCCCATTGGACTGGACGGTTATCGATCTCGAGGTCTTCTACCATTTGCTTCAGGGCATAGGCAGACCACGAGAACTCGCCACCGACTACCTGATAGGTAATGGTGATTTCGTTGGATACCGTAGCATCGGTGATCCAGATGACCGACGACACTTCCAAGCCTGTACGGATACAGGCCTCTTGGTAAGGTTGCACCAGCAAGTACTGTTCGCGAGGAACCAGCACATTACCCGTAACCGAGTCACGAACGATGAAACCTTTGTTGTAGAAAGGACCGTGGTTAGCGACGAATGCACGTTGCTGAGCATGACCGATATCATGCGGTTCGTTCACCACGAGGTTCGTTGGGTTCTTACCCGTCTCGTCGAGAGGGTATTTCAACAGTAGCGGATTACTACTCATTGGTGAAATTCCTTGAATAAAAAGTAGTGAGGGTTGTTAAGACAACCCTCACTATGACCGGGTGCCGAATCAAGGCACCATGAAAGTGGAGATCAATTCGTCGAGGGTGTCTTCGATCAAAGTAAATGCCGCCACTACACCGACGTTGCCAACTTCTGCAACCTGAACGAGACCAGATGGCTGAACAGTAATAGCCAGTGCCACATCCGTGACAGGACTTACATCTTCAAATGTGATATTCCCTGTCAGTTTGGTGATACCGAGGCTAGAACGACGTTCCTTATCCTCCGACCAGATCTCGATATACGTCGCATCCGGAACCGCATCGTAATACGACCGATAATGGATAGTTGGCGCGCCACTAATACCGGAAAGCTCCATCGAGCTGATGCTCTCCAACGGGTTAATCCCGGTGACAGCATCTGGTTCGCCAAAAACCATTTTCACCAAACAATTGAACGCATTCTTTGGAGACAGGTTGTCAGGGCTGAAAGAGTCTCCGCCGGAGATAATGAACGACACGTCCTGCAAGGTCGCATTGTTCGTTACCATGACACTGGCAATTTTGGTCCAAGACGACGGAAGAGGTGCCAGCACCGGGTTTTCCGGATCGGTGAAATCATAGACTTTACCGATAGCCGGGATTTTCTTGTGGTTGTCGTCCGTGCCAGCTCCGGCGTTAGCCTGAGAAACAGCCTGGTTAATGATCTCTTGACGAGTCATTCCTTGCAACGTATCGGCGTCGATAGTTGAGATCTGATCAAAAACAGCGATTGCAAGTTGAGACAGATTCATCCCAAACACGAGACTTGCATCACCAGCCAAGAGAGTCCCGACATAGGTGACGAACGCTATCTGATCGAGACCAAACAACCGCGCAGCATCGTACGCCGTGGCCTCAGTCCCAAGTTTATTGAGAAGAAGCGCTTCGATTTCGGCGATGCTGTAAGAACCGACTTGTGCGGCGGTAACCTGGTGCGGGTTATCGAAATCAGTTAGGTGTGGACCGAGCCCACCACTCAACATGAAGTCGATGGCCTGCTTCACACGCAGAGCAGTCATGTAGACGGTACCGGATGTACCTTCTTGCGCTTCCAACAGACTGGCGACTGCGTAGTTTTCAACGAGACCTAAACCAACCTGATCCTTAGTGGTCTGGTGAGGGTTGTCGTAGTCGACCATGTGCGTGTCACTACCAGCGCCCAATACAGCCAGCAGTTGGCGTACCCGCAGCGGCGTCATGAACTTGTCATTAGCTGTCGCTTCTTCGGCTTCCAGCTGGCTAGCAGTAGCGTAGTTGTCGACGTTACCGAGGCCCAACTGGGCTTTCGTGGTGTTGTGCGGGTTGTTGAAGTTACTGACGTGTGCGTTGATCGACCCGATACCCAGGGCATCAATGGCTTGTTTGGTACGCAACGGCGTCATGTATGCGTTGCTATCCACCCCTGCTTGCGCTTGCTCGATGGTAGCCACCGGGAAGTTCTCGACTTGGTCGAGTCCTACCTGGGTTTTGGTTACCACATGCGGGTTGTCGCGACGCGCAATGAAGGTATTGAACGCATTGAGGACTTGATAGTTGATGGCGTCTTTAACCCGCAGCGGGGTCATGTAACGCGCATTGCTGGCACCCAGTTCAGATTCAGCCTGGGTCGCGATACCATAGTTCTCAACATTACCCAACCCGACTTGAGCTTTGGTGGTGCTGTGAGGGTTATCGGTACGGTTGACGTGCGTGTCGATGCGGTCATAAACGATGGCTTCTACCAACTGACGCGTACGCAGCGGAGTCATAAAGCGGTTGTTCAATGCACCCGCTTGTGCTTCGCCAACAGCCGCGACAGGGTAGTTTTCAACCAGACCCAGACCGACTTGTTCTTTGGTGGTTTGGTGCGGGTTGTTGAAATCCGCCAAGTGAGCAGAAAGCCCAGCACCATTGTTGGAATTGAGGGCATCGACGATCAGTTGCAGTTTGCTGACGATGTCATCTGCACCAACGAAGTCAGTGATGTTGAATTCGTGGTTGATCGGCGGAAATTGATACGGGACATCCACCGCTTGTTCCCACGTGGTGATACGCGGGTTAATCAGGGTGTTGGCCAGCAGCTCGGCGATCTTGGTTTCGCTGATGGTCCAGTCACCACCGAGGGTCTGGTATTCCAGACTGACGGTACCGGTTAAGGTATGGTCGAAGAAAGTGATTGAACCGTAGATCCCCATGCCGGTAGCTTGAGTAGCTGCATGGAACATGTGGGAGCACGAATAGTGCACGCCTTCTTGCAGCTGAATAGCATCCGGGTAGAGGAGGACCTTGAGACTTTCACGGAAATAGGGACCGGCCAGCGGAACGATGTAATAGAAGCTATCCATCGCCGGCGGGTTGATGGTCTGACGTTCGCCCACCACTAGGTTCGTAGTGGCGGCCCCCGTGGGATCGAACGGGTAAAGGTATTGATCGGCGCTCATCGTGGTTACGACTCCAGGTGGTGTGACAAGATATACCGAAATCTTATGTCAGATTAAAAAATATTGCCAGTTCATATAATTGATGGAGGCTATTGGCATGTATAGTTACTCAAAAGCGCTGGTCCGAGAGACGGCTCCGGGATCACGTTGGGTTGAAAAACCGCTAGCCGATCAACCCGTCGTGACACTGTTTAACATCTACCGTGATGTCATTTTAGTGGTAACCCACCCCACCGCTGTAGGACCACTGACTGTCAACCTTAAGGAAGTTGCCGATCGCTTCTCTGGGGTCAGTAGTGAGATGACTGTACAACAGTGGCTAGCCTCCTTGGACGGTGAATCTCTCCCTGCTACAGCTGGCACACCGACAATCCAGTCGACCACGGCCAAATACAACGATGCCTATAAGGCCGGTTACAAGATCAACCTCTGCTACGCTGACGGTAATCCGTTTTCGGATGTCCCTGATCCGGAAAAAGATGACCTGATCATGATCCGCCCAGAGACCGATTACAAGTTGTTCTATGAGAGCTGCTTGGTTACCATGAACGGTTTGGTGCATCGCACCGATTACGATCTGAACGGGGTACGGGTTAAAGACGGCGGCATCAGTTTCCGTAAAGCGAAACAAAACCATCTCGGTATCATCAGCTTTCGTGAACTGGGTAAATTGGAGTTCTACTCCATTACCGAAGAGATGCTCTATAACCCACACTTGAACGGCAAGCTTAGCGATGCGGCTTACATCAAACTCCCGGAGGCTGTCGAGAACAAGATTGTATTCTTGGTGCTAGGCGGTTATCTGCACATGGTCGATTCGTGCTATCACCGGATTAATGACCAAGTGATCAAAGTCGATACAGCGCGTTTGCCATTGCTCAATCGGTTCTATGAATCGAAAGGGATGATCGACCTTTCCAAGATGACCGATCATCACGAGAAGAACCCCAACAACCCCGACCATGTCAGCCTCGACGATTTCTTCAGTGAAGCCTCCATTAAAGGATACCTCACGATGAGTCAGTCGTTCATTGTAACGCTGGACGTGGATAACCTTTACCTCAAACGCCACAAGTTGGGTTACTCCCATCTCCCTGGTCGGTATTACACTGGTCTCGATCCTCACTGGCCGCTGTCGCTGCAATTGGGACGGTTACCGGAATATGTGGCCATCGATGAGTCGTCTCTGTGGAACATCGCCATTCAAGACAACATGTCGGTTCGCTACATTTTCGAGACCCACGAGTGGCAAGGTGAACACTCGGTCGACAACTCCAAAATCAGCAACAACCCGGTTTACTATTCACAAGGACATTTCCTTGAAATAGGAACGGATAAGCTCGTGTACGCTTGACGTCATAAAAGGAGGAGCCTGTGCTCCTCCTTTTATGTCCTAAGGGATGTCTACGGGTGGTGTACCACTTGCACCATGACCACAAGTAGCCACACTACCCACTCGTGTCACCTGTACACCATCGATGGTCATCCATGGACTGGCAGTAGCAATGGTAGGACCGTTGTGAGGGGGCTCACCGTGCCCTGCAACGCCGTCTCCCAATAAAGAGATAGGACTGCCGTCCCACGTCCATTTCGGCGCACCAGGACCCGTAATGACGGCCCCTGCTTGATCGACTCCGACTAGCGATATCCGTCCCATTACGTTGTGATCCCCTTGAAGGATGGTGTAGCTAGCGTAGTACCAGATGGCGTAAGCGTCATCTTAGTAGCACCAGTTTCCAGGACGATCGACGATGCTGCTTTAGCATGGATCTTTTCCACGGCATTGATCGTGATGTTCTTCTTGTCGATATCGATGAAACTACCCATGGCATTGATCAGTTTCAATTGCCGTTGAGCGGAATCCATGTAGAACTCATTACCGATATCGTCTTGCAGCAGGACATTGCCTTGGTCGGTGTTGAACTGGAACGTGTATGCAAACGGTTCTCCGTTCGCAGTGGATGTAGATAGCGTCACTTGTTTGGTATGAGTGGAGAACTCGATGAAATAACAGTTGTCGATGTCGAGGACTTCATTACCTTCGTTGGGGTTACCGCTGATAGCAAAGATCACGGTCTCCAATTTACGCAGATGATCATCCAGACCCATCGGTCGCCAATAGAACTGGTCGACATCACCCACGCGCCAGATCTCGATACGTTCACCACGACGGACATCCGGCGCAGTCACACGGTTACTGCTACTGGGCAACCATGTGGCGTTAATGACGTTGTCTGTGAACACCGTACCTTCGTAGGCTTGGTTGTCTTCATCAACACCCTTAAACCCCATCTCAGTGGGATTCTCGACCAGTTCACCATCCAGAAAAGGGAAGGCTTCGGTGGGGGCGATTTTAAGTTCTCTGGAATTACGTTTTTTGTTTTCAGCCGCCACCCCAACAGCGTAGAGTTTAAACATTGATGCGTTCATAATTTCCTCGTAAACAAATACCGCAGACTCAGATCATACAGAAGATTATAAAATTGGGGGTCATGGATGTTTTTCCACGAACTGGAGTTGCACCGTTGTAAGCGCTTCCCATTGATGCACGGTGAGACACTGCGTATTTCACCGAGTCTTAAAACCCAAATGGTTCTGGGAACCAATGGTGCCGGTAAATCGAGTTTGTTGCGTATCGGTTTTACCGTTATGCCACCAGACGCCAAAGACTTTAAAAAAGGAGGGTTTAAATCTATACGATTGAGTCACAATGGTCGTATGTATACCCTCAAAACCATTTTCGAGAAAGCTTCTCCCGAACACGTGTTTATTGTTGATGATGAAGATCTCAACAAAGGTGGTACCGGGGCTGTTCAGCGTGAACTGATCCGTGAACACTTCGGGATGACTCAGGAAATCGATGACGTCCTGACAGGAGCCACTCGTTTCACCAGCATGTCCCCTGTACAACGTCGTGAATGGATTACCCGTTTGTCGGATACCGATTTCGGGTATGTTCTCGACCTTTATGCCCGCATCAAGAAAGGGGCACGTGATGCAGGGGCGGTGGTTAAACACAACACCAATCGGCTGGCGGTAGAGTCTGCCAAACTGATGGACGAAACTGAAGTCCTTACGTTGGTTAACCGCTCCAGCACCCTGCGTAAAGAACTCGAGACACTGCTACAGGAATGCGGCACGCATAACGAGTCGCCAGATTTCATCGGCTCTAAGCTGGGTGAACTGTACATCGAGCTGGATCGTCAAATCAAACAGACGTTGAAGAGTTCTCGGTTCTGGTGTCCTGCCGGTTACTCGTTCCGCAACATGGATTCATTGTTGTCTGAAATCCAGATGATAAAGAACAAGGTTATTGCAGACGAGTCGGTCTTGCTCGAACTATACAACGTCTTCCATGAGATCGAGCACTCGATGCAGTCGCTCAAAACGATCGAAGGGATGGACGAGGACTACATCCGTGGACAGATCCGTAGATACACCCAGGAGATGGAAGTCCTGACCAATAAGATCCAGACTGACGAACCCGTGGATTCGCTCTATCAGGAAAACTATGGTCAAGCGCTGATGCAGGTGGAAGAATTCAAGTCGCTGATCTATTCGATCAGTACGGAACTGGTGGACACCTACCCGGAAGACTTGGTTAATCAACGTCGTGCACGGATGGATCATCTCCACGAGTCCAGACGGGTTCTTACTAGTAAGGTCAGCAACATCGAAGGTCGTTTGACTCACATTGACAGTTGCAGCGAAACCACCTGTCCTAAGTGCAGCCACAACTTCAAAGCGGGTGTCGGTGAGAATGAGCGTGAGACACTCAAAGCGACCTTGGCAACTGCGTCTGGTAAGGAACACCTGATCGAAACGGAGATGCAAGAAATCCGTGAATACGTTCAGGAAGCTACCAAGTTCCATCGTCAGGTGCAGGAGATCCATCAGCTGCGCCAGCGGACGCCGTATCTGGCTAACTTCTGGGGTTACGTCGATCGACTCGGCGGGATCATGAAAGGAAGGGAGTTGGTTCCAGCTGTGGGTCGTTATATCAACGATCTGGTTACAGCGAACGACATCCATGTAATAAAAGCCAAGTACAACATTCTGTCTGAATCAATCAGCACCATCGAGGCACTGGCGGGTGAGAGCAAAGGTATCCGTGAGCGGTATCACGACTACAAAGCGCGTATCACCGAAGTTACAGTACGGATCGATGAAGAGAAAACCAAACTCAGAGCACTCGAAGAATACCTGCAACAACAGATGCGTCTCGATGCGCAATGTACACGTATCGATCAATGTATCAACGAGATTGCTAAGTATCAGGAAAGTCTGATCGAAGCTATCCGACAAAACGAGATCCGTGGACTGGTCAAAGAGCAACAGATCAGTTTAGCGATGATCGAGTCGACACTGACTGAGGTGGATGTACAGGAAGGTATCGTTAAGGATATCCGCAACGAGATCACCACTGTGTCTCTGGAAGAAAAGGCTTATAAGCTCCTCACGGATCTCCTGTCACCTAACGATGGGTTGATTGCGGAGCAGATTGGTCTGTTCATCAACGTAATCATCGACCGTATCAATTCGGTGATTGCCAAGATCTGGGGATACAACCTCGCCCTGAAACCATGTGACATGTCGGAAGGGAATCTGGATTACAAATTCCCTCTCTATTCGGTTGCAGAAGACAACACCGCTCCCGATATTTCTTTTGGTTCAGATTCGCAGGTAGACATCGTTAACCAAGCATTCCGTTTGGTGGTCTACCGCTTCCTCGGACTGAATGGGTATCCACTGTACTTGGACGAACTGGGTCGCTCCTTCGACCCGGTGCACCGTCACAACCTAATCCCCACCATTAAAGACCTGATGGACGATGTGACCTACGGGCAGATATTCATGATCTCCCACTATATGGACGGTCAGAATAGCTATCCCAATACCGAGATCATCGTTCTGGATGCTGCTCACGTTGACATCAAACGGAGCTATAACGAGCATGTAACCATTTCATAAGGGAGGTGTCAGTTGGAACACTCGCTTAAATTTGCCCAGTATCATCGAGAGATGGTGGTGGCTGTGAAGGAACTCAGAACCTCCAATTGGGGAGGCTTCTTCTTTGCGATGCCGGGCATCCCCATGGGAAATGGGGTAGTGCCATCAGGCATCAATCAAGCGGAAACTGCCAGGGTACTTATCCCTAACAGTGACATCACCTTCTCGACTACTCCTTTTGGTGATAAGTCGTGGCACGATTATGGGTTGATCGGAATCAACAGTTATAAAGGTGTGCTGATTCCACTGTCGGTAATCGGTGAAATCAACCCCGAGTTTGATTATTGCAAGATCCTCAAACACGGGGTACGTCGGCCGGAATATGAAGAGATGGTCATCGATAATATCAAGACCATCAAAGCAGCACTCATGAGACAATAAGAGAGGGTAACATGGCTAAGGAAACTATCACGCGTATCCGTAAAGAACTCGGTGACAAAGAGTATCAGTCGCTGGAGTCGAGTTGTCTGGATGACGGTCTGCTGGAAAAGGTGGGTGAACGGTTGTTTGCCTATTCGGACCGTGTTCCAGGTGTCGATGTCAAGAAGACTCTGCGTGTGAACTTCATCAAGTTCGCAGTAGGGTCGAAGAAGCTCCATCCGGCCAAGGTCACGGGTGAGGCTGAACAATTGATCAAAGCGATCGGTTATGACACGTCGACCAAAGAAGGGTTGTATGAAAGTCTGTTCGACAATAACCTGATCCGTCAACCCGGTATCGTGGTGGTTCGGTAACGTGCATACGGGAGGAGCCGAAGCTCCTCCCAATATGCCGTCACGGTGCAGACAGTTGGTCGAGTCGAGCTTGCAGCGCCTGCACTTTGAGTTGCAGTTGTTGCACCTGCGCTTCAGCAGCGATGGCTCTGGCACGATCTGTCTGACGATTCTGGATAGCTGCCTGTCGAGCAGTTTCGTTGATCTGGTGCTGTGTGTCAGTCAGGGTAGCGGACAACCCTGCTTTACCTACAGTTACCGTGGGTACTACACCGATGTAATCGGAGATCACCGAACCAACGACTTGCTTGAGCAGAGTAGTGTCAAAGTTATCCGGTAACGCGCCCAGGGACGCTGACACAACCAAGTGGCTGTATTTGACGTATCCTTGGTTAGGATAACTCGTGATGTAACTATCCGGGATGTAGATCGGTCTACCGCTTTCCGATTGCAGCGTAACAACCAGACACTCATTGCGCAGGTCTTCATCGTAAACCGTACGAGTCAGTCCTACCGGAGTGTAAATCAACTCCAGTGGGTCACTGCCACGTTGCCGGATTTCAGTAAAGCTACGAACCGCCGTTACGGTGTACGAAACGGACGGGAGCACCAAAGACTGAAACGGCTCGGCTACGGTAAATAACCCTTTGGCATTGAGCGGGGGAGTTATTCTAGCCATGGATCACCTCATGCGGGCGGATTGATGAGATTGCTCGCTTGATCGATCGAGCTAGCCAGTTCCTGAAGCACAGTGCTGACTTCAGCATCGGTAGCCAGACCATCATCCAGAGTGGCTTTGATTTGCGCAACCACGTCGTTGAAACTACGACCATCGAGCATAGAAGCGTTCTGTGCCAGCGGCACTGAACCGGAGAGGTTACGAGTGGTATCGCCGTAAACAACCCAGTAACGAGTCTGACCACGGTCAACGTAGTACTTAACCGTTACCACACCGTTCTTCTGAATCCCCGAAGTTACCGGCATCGAACCCGAGATAATCAGGTTGTCAGTTTCATGACTGATGGTCGGTTCCACTGAGGTTTCGTTGAACAGGGTGAACTGAGTACCTCGACGTAACGGGGTACCTTCCGGATAACGCAGAATGATTTCGTAGTTACCCTCGGTATCAGTCGGATCGGTGATGCGGACAAACTTACCGATGACGTTTTCGATATCGATGTAAACCAGTTTGGTTTGACCCACCAACTGTACCGAGAAATCGATCACTTGGTTCAGTCCGACACCATTACCAATGGACTGTTCGAACTCATCCAACGCCTGCTGCAATGCAGTTATATCCAACAGGGCTTCACCCCAATCGGAAGGACTGATATCACCACGAGCCAGGTAGACTTCACCGGTGTCCAAATCCACGTAATGGGCATTGATATCCGGTGGTACAAAGGTGGGGCGGCCGTTACCCTTAAAAATGTGCTGCATTATACTTCACCTTCCGAACTATAACCAAAGCTTAATAACCCTAACTCACGCAGCTTCTTAACCGTTTGAAAGCGGTGTATTTGAGTGTCGGTGTAAAGAGCCCCGGCATGATGAGAGTTTTCTTTGCGTCTAAACGAATAACCAATCGTTGGGAGTTTGTGCGCACCATATCGTTCAGCTATGCACAAACGTAACGCCCAATCGATGTTATAAAATCCTATCGGTCTGAGTTGTTCGAGGACTTCAATGACTTGGCTCGTTCTCAGTACTGTGCAGGTATGCAACTCCAAAGGAGAATGAACAAATCTGTTCATCGAGAATGGTTGTGGTGCATGCCCTGGTCTAACGACATTTCTTTCGGTGATAGTGTTCTCACAAGCACCACATGCACCTATATTCGGGTTTGTTTCCAGGAATTCCAGACAGTCCCGAATAACCGTCCATTTTACACGATCGTCGGGGTCTAACATTGCTACATAAGGTGTTTTTATCTGAGTGTACGCAAGGTATCTAGCTTCACTCAAATTACCGACGATTCCTTGGAACCTGACTGGTACCCAAGGACTACCCACAAAATCGGATAGAAAATCTTGATGCCAGTCAGGATTATCCAACCCCTCGGTATAGAGGTAGGCTACAGTGAGTTTGTTTTCCATACCGAGTTGGGCTCCTTTAGTCCGGCTGGATTACGGTAGAGGTGAGGTCTCCCCAGCAGAGGAATGTCGGATCGCCATCGGTGATGTCGATGACTTTGAGGGTCACGGAACCGTACGGCTTAATGAATGCCATTTCGCCGCCCCACACAAATTGCATATATCCGTACCCCTCACTAATGGTCAGGTTACACGCTTTGGGGGAATGGTTGATCACCCGGATTTCATAGTCAGCCGGAATAAAGGTTTCACCGATTTCCCAGTTCCGATCTACGATGAGATTGATGTTGTACCACCCATCAGCAGGGATGTCGTCATTGAGGAGATACAGAACCATGGGTTGAACGAACTCTTCCTCATAGAGGTTGATGTTCGCCGACATGCCGGGATAATTGACCTTATGGACGGCAGCTACTGCACCAGTCGCCGTTCCAGTGCCACCACCTCCGTCGCCACCACCCGTCACTTGGTTGATCGTGCCAGAAAGCAGCCACACCAACCAATAACGAGTTTCAAGGGTGGCACCCAGCAACTTAAGCGCAACAACAGACTTAGCAGGGAATGCGTAGCCAGGAGCCAAACCGCCAGCGTAGTGGAACACATCGGTATCGTGGGTGAGTACCATAGGTGCTGAGGTGTTATTGAACACTACGAACTCAGTACCTTTGTCCAGAGCACCTTGTGGATCAATCCACGCGTCATACTGCGCGGTCAGCGCATCCGGATCGCCGACCAGATACATGATCGCATTGCGATTAGTCGGCTGGATGGTAACGCTGCGACCACGGAACTCGTGCATTTCCACGTCGTTGTTTTGGATAGCTTTGGTAGCACCGTCGCCGAGACCGGATGCAAATTCGGTCAAGGCCGAATCCATATCACGTTGAGTGACGTAAGGTCCCGACCAATCTTCAACTGTGTCGATGCCGAATGCAATCCAGTGTTGGTTGGTATCCAGATCAAGGTACAGTTGGCTATATGCCGTAGGGACGAAAGTGGGAACACCACGCCCCTTGATCAAATGTTGTTTCATCGCTAGTCCTCTTAGCTAGTCAGGTTTTGGTCTTCATCATCAATCAGGCGATAACCATCGCCATCGGTGAGGACATCAGCCACGCCAATGGTAACGTCGTTCAGACTGTACTTGGTAACCACCAGGTACTGAACGCGATCGATGGTCTTGGACAGATACATGACACCTTCACGGAGGGTACGCGAGTGTTCGCGAGGGACCGATGAAGTCGGGGTCATGGATTCGGCGTACAGCAACATGGTGTTCATCTGAACCACGAAGTCGCGGGTCGCGTCATCCATCCGTAGGAAGTCATTCCAAGTGCTCGGTACTGACAGGTAGTCGCGCCATTGGCGGTTGAACTTATCGATGCCATCGCGGTTCTTCGGTCCACCCACAGCAGCGATAGCTACCTGCTTATAGATGGTCGGGAATACCTGCAACGAGTCCTCGATGTGAGCATCGGTATAGCCAGTACCCTTACAGGTCAGCTTGGACAGGTTGAGCGCGTCCTTCATCGGAACGACTGTGGAGTACAGACCCGTTTGCAGCTGCATGTTAGGGATACTGTAGTTGTTCCACATCGGGGTCAGGATGAACTCGGTGGAAGTGAAGATGTCGGGGAAGATAACTTCCCATTCTTCACGAGTGTGGGTGGTGTTGGCCAGGATGTACTGAACGATCGCTTGTTTGATGTTGTCCAGGTTATCGCCGGCAGCACCATATACCACTACTGTCCAGTTGACGGGGACTTTCAGGGTACGATCCAGGTCGTCGATCCAGTCAAAGGTGTTGGTGACGACGTTGGTTTCTGGATAGCCGTTCTTGACCTGGTTGACTTTGACCATCAGTTCAGGAACCGTCAGGTCGGCTACTGCGTTCTTAACGGTGGCATAACTGCCGAAGAACACATCGAGATTATCTACTGGGGAGACGACGAAGATTTCGTAGTCATCGTATTCATTGATGAACGCATCGCCGCTCATCCACACTTTCACGCGGTTGGTCGGACCAGCCTTGAAGCTGAAGTCGATGTAGGCAGGGCACCAGATGTTGGCACCATTAACCATGGCACCGCTATCGTTCAGAGATACGTCTGCACCAAATTCCGTGATGAACCGGGTTTGGAAACTGTCGCGGTTTTGGGAGAAACGACCGGCGGCAGCTTCCTGATAGATCCAACCGATAACGTCAATGACTTCGGTAGCGAATACCGAATCCGGAGCTACCTTGACACCATCTTGGTTGCTGGTGAAGGTGTTCAGCAGAATACCAGGACTAGCCGCCGATGCATGGACGGCTTTTTCACGGGAATACGACCAGCCGATAGGACCCAGTTCTCCCAACGGAGCAACGGTGGCTAGGGTGTTATTGATCAACGGATTGATCTGGGCAAAAGCCTTGAGGATATACATCGTTGGACTCTCCTAGCACCTGAATGGAACAAGTCCGAGATGCTATGTTGTGTTAACCTTTTCAGGCGTGCAAATCATATTATTTTGATTACCTGCCTGGACCACCATTCCGACTCTGGAGGATGTGATGTCGATCATCGTCCGTGTCATTACCACTGCCTGGCCATTTATCAAAGAGATCTTCTTCAAGGATGAGACGGTACGGAAGTTCATCCATGAGAATAAATGGCAAATTGGTAATGCACTGTTTTCACTGACCTTGTTTTTGTTGTTCATCAACCTGTTCTTGGTCACTACTCAAAAAGATAAAAAGATCTACGAACTGGAAGGCTACTTAGCCTCCGCTAAGATCCAGATAGACCACTGCATGGCCAGTAGGGAAAATGACAAGCTCTTCTTCGATGAGCGTCTAACCTTACTGAAGCAAGAGCTGGATAAGCTGGATGAAGAATTGGATAAGTGCAAGAAACCCGCTGGACCACCAGATGGTAAGCCACCTACTCCACCCAAACAGCCCGCGACTATTGATCGCGACTATATTGACGACTTAGAAGATTTGCAAGTGCAGGGATAATGTCATGTACAACCGTTTATCTACACTGGTATTCGTAGTGTTAATGATCACCTCATGCAATAACACATACGTCGTTCACCAAAACCGTTACTTCGTGGAAGCGACACAAGCTTCCGAACAACAGAGACAATCGCAGTGCGAACCGTTCATCCTTCCCGAGAAACAGAACAAGCCGGCTGTCCCTACGCTTAAAGATATTAGTGACTCGACCAACTTCGACAAGATAGCAGCCGCTAGGTTCGTCAAACACATCGGCGATCTGCGGCTGTATATCAAGGAAACGGAGAAGGACATCGAGGCGGAATACACGCGATATAAGCGGGATTGTCTTCAGAGGTAATTTTGAACAGAATCCCGCAATCACATGAGGAAACTGGGGCTTAGCAAATGTCAAACGAAAATGCAAAACCGCTGAAGGCGATTTTCTACACCGATGGCGGTTATCGACAAAATGATGCAGCCGGCGGTTGGGGTGTACACGGTTACACCTACGTCGACGAGAAGCCGACCAAAGGTACGGGCAATCCGAAAGCGATCCCTACCAACAACGGATATCAAGGCGAGACCACCAAAGGCGATCCCGTCACTATCACCGCATACATCGATGGTGTCGGTGGTGTCGTTGATGCCATCAGTAATAACCACACCGAACTCGAAGCCACCACCCGTGCACTGGAGTGGATTCATGAGAAAGGTGTGACGCAATCGAAGATCTACACCGATTCTCGCTACGTCGTTAACGGTCTGACCGACTGGGTCAACAAATGGAAAACCAACGGCTGGAAAAACAGCCAAGGTAACCAGATGGACGAGCGGTCGAAAGCGATGTGGATGAAAGCCTCCGACCTGTACGAAACCCTCAAGGGTAGCGGTACTGAAGTCGAAGTGGCTTGGATCAAAGGACACAACGGTCATTTCGGTAACGAGATGGCTGATCATCATGCCAGTATCGGTAACGTCTTGGGTAGTAAGCGGGACGACTACACGCAGTTCCTGACCACCGAGCCTTCGGGGTACTGGCACCGTAAGACCGAATACAACCGCATGCTCGCCAATGGTCGCTGGTATTTCCAGACCACTGACGAAGACATCAAAACAGCAGATGGTTCCACTGTGTACTACATCGGTGATCACGGTTCCGATGATGACCTGCATGGGAAGTCCAACTCAGATACGACGATGGCTGTCCTGTATCTGAAAGAAGCTGACCCCGTGCTGGAGAAACTCCGCCAGCAAGCGATTGACTTGGATCAGCGTAAGTTTGGCTCAGTGATGATTGGTCGTCTTGACCAAATCCTGAACCCGACTGTTTATGCTGAGATCGATCAGATGGGAACTCGCTTCCTCGACTACCGTGGACGTCGTAAAGACATCCTGACGGCGAAGAAGCGCCAACTGGTTAAAGAGAAGAACCCACCTGGTTTGGCATGGATCGCAGTCGATGCCAGCAATCTGCTGAGAAAACGCCTCGATTCCTTCTTGGCTGGTGAGCACTGTGTCATTGTGACCGAGATCACCGACCTAATATATGACGAGGAGACCAAAAAATCCTCCGTCATTAAAAAGGTGAAGAAGGACATCACCCAAAATACCAGCCATATCACGGCAGATGTGCGTTACTCCACCAAGCGTGTTTCGGAGTTGACTGGTCCTGACGACACATCCATCGCGATCAAGCCTGTAAAGTTGATCCTTGGTCAGGATATCGCTAAGCGTAACGCGCTGTCTAACCTCGGGGCTAACGACCCTAAGGTATTCGTCATCACATGGCGTGAGTCGGATGAGGCGTTCAGATATGCGACGGTGTTGCAATGCGATCTTGGTGTAGGTATCTGGGCTGGCATTTACTCAAACTTCCTGCTGGTGTGAGCGGGATCAACCTCAACTCTACGTAATGGTCCTATCATGGGTATCAAAAGCGTTCTGAGATCAGTTGGAGCAAAGCTGTTACCCCCTTCGGTTATACTGAATGGGAAGCGCACCATTTTCATGACCGGGTTGTACATGAACATGTTGCGCGAAAGTAACCCGACGCGTGACACTCTTGAAGAGTGCAACCGTCGACTCGGTCTTGCTGATGATACGAATACACTGAAACTCCCGGCAGTACTGGGGGAAGTCATCTGGAAAGGTGAAGAGGCCGAATTCGAGTCTGTGAATAAGGCAATGTCGTGCGGGGACATCGAAGGCGTTTGCCGCAAAGTAATGTCCATAACCCCGGCCTGGTTGCGTTACAGCACCGAGCCATCTGTGATGAAACACGACATCGAAGTTGTAGCCCTGAGTGTTTCAGCTCGCCGCGCTACTGTCTGATGCAAAACGACATAAAGAGGAGGGTTACCCCTCCCTCTTTATGTCGGTCTTTACCGAATTACCGCTTTCTCGAGATGCTTGTAGCTGTCCCGTACAGAGACCGTAAAAGCGTCTAAGAAGTAGCCATGAACGGTGTAATATTCTACTTCTCCGGCCATGGTATACGTGAGGTTAACCAACGCCTGGAGCATCGCGGCCGAGATGGTGTACTCGTCGGGATGATTCTCCAGGTTGTGGATCAGCGTACCGAGGTATTCGGAGATCCGATCGACCTGTTTCAGGAGATCGGTGCGGTCCACTGCGGCAAAGCGCAGGTTGATGTCGTTGAGGGTCTTGGAAACCTGCGGTAGATCTGCATGACGACCAACCACGTCACCGTAGGTGGCGTCGGTAACGCTGAGGTTACCAGTGAAGAACTTGTTGAAGTCCTTCTTCAGGGCTTCCAGGTCGTTTTTCTTATAACGACTCAGACTACCACCCAGATTGTTGTCACGCAGGTGACTGTGATCGGTGAGCAGGACTGAGAGATGGGTTTCGAAAGGGTTCAGGAGGTCTTTACGGAGGACGTCGATGATCGCCTGAGAGCGATTGAGGACTTCCGTATAGGGGAGCCACTGACCTTTGAAACCACCGGGGACGAACACACCCAGATTGCTAGCAGTGATGTAATCCAGCGTCTTGAATCGAGCTTCGAGCTTACGACTGTCAACGAGGTTTACACTCTGTCCGAACGGACGGATGTGACGACCGATGAAATCTTTGACGTCAGCGAGGAACTTAGGCAGACGACTGGTCATCGCAGCGATGGCTTGACTGGGGGCGTTCGACTCGAGGGTGATCACATTGCGTTGTCTGTGTAGAGACTCCAGTGTGACTTCATCTTCACCAAAATCGAATTGCATGATAGTGCTCCTATGGCGGGTTGTAAAAAAGAAAGAACTGTCATATGGTTTGCGAGTTTTAACTCAACTTTTTAGAAAAGGACTGTACCGTGTCGAATTTTTCGTCCAAATTTAAACAGGCGGCTGCACTTCGTCCAATGTTGAACATCGGCTGTCTGTTCGACATCCCCACCGGGCGTTATTACACCGGGGCACGTGGGGAAAGCATTCTCAATGGGGGAATGGCTAACTTCGGTGGTTTCGTGGGCATGCCGAACATGTTCAAAACCGCCATGGCGATGTACCAGAAAGGTGTGGTTCTGGCGCGGTATCCGAGCGCTGCATTGGCGGTACACGACACTGAGAACACCCTGTCGGTAGAACGGTTGTACGAACATCTTTCGCAATTCGACAACATCGCCGGACATGATCTGGTTGAAGAAGAGCGACTGGTGTTCAGTGATGCCACTGTTTATGTCGGCAACGAATGGTTCGAGGACTTGAAGAAGTTCTCTAAAGAACGTCGTGATGACACGTCCAACCGGCTGACCACGCCGTTCGTTAACCACCGTACGCAGGAAAAGGTCAAGATCCCATCACCGGTTATGATCCTGCTCGACTCCCTCTCGGGTCTGAACACCGATGCGGTGGTCAACATGTACGAGAAAGCTGAGATCGGTGAAGCTGGTCTGAACATGGTCGCCATGAAAGGTTCCAGTGCCAAGAGCCAGATGATCGACCAGATGACCAACGTGGCTGCCCCAGGTGGTCTATATGTGACCATGACAGGTCACGTTGGTCAAGAGTACCAACTCGACCCGTACAAGCCGAACCCGCGCAAGCTGAAGTTCCTCAAGCAAGGCGAGAAGATCAAGAAGATCCCCGAGAACTTCCTCTTCCTGACATCGAACTGCTACCAGGCGACCAGTCTGGAAGTACTGCTCGATGACGAGAAGAAGCCGATGTTCCCGCGCGATGACGCTGAAGACCAGAAGGGTGACACCGATCTGCAATTGATCACAGTAGTCAACCTGCGTTGTAAGTCTGGTCCATCGGGACTCATTTTCAAAGTGGTCGTTTCCCAATCCGAAGGTGTAAAGGTCGGTCTGACCGAATACATGCACCTCAAGGAAAACAACTACTTCGGCCTGTCCGATACCAACGGCAACATGGCCAAGGGAAAACCCAACTATCGTGTAGATCTCTGTCCGGATATCACGCTTAACCGCAAAAACATCCGGGGCAAGATCGATACAAGTCCTGAGCTCCAACGCGCCCTCGCTTTCACTTCCGAGTTGTGCCAAATCACCTATATCTGGCACCACGTAGAGGAAGATCTTCTTTGCACCCCGAAAGAGTTGTACGAGGATCTGAAGAAGATCGGCTATGATTGGTCTATCCTTCTGAATACCCGTGGTTACTGGGCGTTTGAAGAGGACAACAATCCGCTTCCGTTCCTCTCCACGATGGATCTTCTGAAAATGCGCGCTGGGTTGTACCATCCGTACTGGTACCCCAAGAAGCGCGAAGAAATGAACCTGTCTAGCTGCGTCAAAATCGCCTCCACCATCGAGGCTGAAGCTGGTCAGACCGTCAACAAAATAATGACCCCAGCAACGGTTAGTGCTGCCCTCGATCAACTGAAAACTTCGAGTGGAGATAAACCTAAAGCAAGGCTGGTGGCATCTGAACTTTAAGGTGTTGTCATGCAAAAACTCAGCAAGAGCGATAGCCTGATCGCTATCGTTCAAGGCGAGATCGATTCTCGCGATCAAAAACTCGGTAACAACTTCAGAAACCGATTCGAAGAGCCGACCAATAACCAGTACGACGAAATCGCCGCACTGAACCGGTTCTTCCGTCGTGAACTCAGCAGCCTGACCGTGAATACGATCAGTGAGCGTGAGTGTCTGATCGATGCGATCGAGCCGGTGGACTGGTTGCGTCATTTCCGCAATAACGTCCTACCGACCATCATCCGTTTCCATTTACCCCGGTCGTTAGCTGCGTGCAGATAAAAGGTGGTAGCGATGGGTAATCGAAAAGCTGCGACAGAATTCATTTTGAAGAACGTCGCGCTGATCGATCCGGACGACAAGAGCAACATCGAGTTGATCAAAAATCGACTCGATGCTCTATCGGATTCGGAGTTCGATCAGTTGATGCACGAAATGCAGGCGCCGCCCGCAGACGACCCCAGTCGTCAGCAAACGGTACTCCCCTACTATGTCCCTAACCTTGCGAAGAGCAAGATCAGCGTGATTCGAAACATCGAAGTTGCACGTGCTATTGGACATGAGTTCTTCGAGCGTCTGTGGATTACCGATGCTCAAAGTGGGGAAACCTTCCTGACCCCCAACAGATACATCGTCATCGATTTGCCGCTGCGCCGTCAAGCGCAGTTGCTGATCAAGAAGGCTTCTATCCCGACTGACCATAAATCCATCGACGAACTGTCAGGACAGGTTACCGGGGAGAGTAAGGGGAGTAAGTTGTCGTTCCCCGAGTTGCAAGCGCAAGTGTCGCAGGGCATGGACAGCACCATCATCGAAGAGATCAAAATCCGGGGTGGTGACGAACAAGCTTACAAAGAGTTCGAGCGTCAGATGATCGAAACCGGTTCGGCTACCCAAGCTAGTATTCTGAGTCTGGGATCGAAGGTGAAATCTACCGTGACGCTGTCTAACCTGCTCAAAGGGATGCACCTGGACAATAATCTCGCAGACTAGCGAAAGGAGTTACTCGGTGTCTACGCAATTGCCTGAAAACTGCAAAGCTCTGGCCCATGAGCTGGCTGTCAATGGACCGATTCACATCTCGCAGATCCCGGAGATCGATCACCCGTCGACTGGGTTGGGACAAACTGCTCTCAACCAGCTGATTGCCCTGGGTGTGGCACACCACATCACGGTCAAAGGTAAGAAAGGTTTCATCGCGTCGTCTCACATCAACCCTTTTGTCAACCAAGGTTAACATGAGTCAATCGAGTACTCCTCAGCACGTACTGGACATCGTCACCAACTACTACCGTCAGTATCTCCAATTACTAACTCCAGATGAACAAGTCACGTTCATCAAATGGTTGGTCGAGATGCGACGTGGTTATCGTTGGCCGATGCTGGCCTCCGAGCCGGTCTTGGATCAGCTCTGGAAGACGGTTCGCGAGACCGAGAACGAACTGGCACTGGACTTTGTTCTGGGTGGAACGTCCAACATGCTTCTGCATGTGACGGACATCGATCAGTTGGTTGATCGATACGTCAGGTCGTTGTCCTGGGTCTACAATTCCGCTATTGTGGACACTGCCATCACTGAACGCTGCGGCGATAGCGCATGGTTTAAGAATGTGCTCGTTGACGCACCGTGGGTGTTGTTCCTTTACGTGGCGACTATGGTCGATCACACCCAGTAACATTTCAATCGTACATTACCTAGGTGACTAGCAATGGTCACCTAGGTTCTGTATGTCGTAGGTAATGTAGATGAACAAGCAAACACTGTTAATCGATCTGGATGCGTTAGTCGATACGCGTCTGGGTACCTTGAATAAAATCTCCAGTGACATCACAGCCGAGATCATGGGTAACGGTTACTGGGACAGGATGCGCGACGATTTCGACGTCCTAAGCCGAAACAAAATCGACATAGACGAATACAAGCGTCTCTACGCCGAACGTGACGTAGAGACGCTTGCAAGCTCGATTATGACTGCTGCACTGACGTTGATTGGTCCTATGACCCAAGAGCTTCAGAAACGCGCTGCTCGCGCTGTAGACGTCGGTGAAATCGAAGTCATGATTAACTTCTCGCCGTATAAGCTGGATCGAGAGTTGATCGAAGAATACGTCAACGTCATCCGTAACTACCTCGCTATCACATGCAAGGTGTCAGGGGTACATTTCTCATTGGCAGAATTGACCCCGACGAAGTTGGATCAAATCGCTGATATCTGGATCACGTACGCCTACGACGACTGGTTGACTCTGCACAACCAAGCGTTACTCACCGATCGGATTCCGATGATGACCATCCTGGCCCCAGCTCTGATGCACAATGCTGAAAAGCTGAGTAAGGAAGAGCTGACGGACATAAGGACGGGGGAGGAATTCAACCCGTTTAAACTCCACCAAGATGTCATGGCTGAGTTTATTGGGATTGAATTCCATCCGTCCTTCGTTTTCTCGATGGTCCATTAATCGTTTTCGACAATGAACTCTTCGTACACCAGAACATCCATCCCCTGATGGGTTTGTCCCGGTACTGGAACGTATTCCGGTAGTTCAGCGGGGGCTCGACTGATGACCTCACCTTTGATCTCAGTGGGCTCTCGCTTGAACGGGTTGCCACCCATCTCCTTGAGAATTGCAGCCACGTTAGCAGACGCGATACTGGCTTGGTCAACTGCTTTCTCTTCCACATCCAGCTTACGGGTAGTCAGTGCCGCACTGTCAGCCGAGTTCAAGAGGTTGTTGAGGGTGGCGACTTCTTTTGGGTCGGTGGGGATTCTGGTGCCGTTATCAGTCAACTTGTTGATCATCTGCAATCGCAGGGATTGCGTTGTCTCGATGACGTCGGTGGGTTTAGTCGAACAATTAATGCTCATTTCAACTCCTAGTAAATCGGTGATACGCCCATGATGAAATTTCTGCAAAAAATGCTGTCCATAGTAATGGAGCTATTCCGTAACGAGGCTCCTGTACTGGACCCGGAAAGTAATCTCCCGGAGGAACTCGTTGTTCTGAAGGAAACGATCATTCGCTACTACAACGAGGATGTGTTCAGTCGCTACTCGATTCGACGAGCACTGCAAAAGACACTCGGTACCTACAGCGAAAACATCGTCGATTTGGACTACTGTGTGACGGTACTGCACCAGTGTGTAATCGGTGGGGAATATAGCCCTGATCGCTGGAAGATGCGTAAACGGGAACTGGCTGTTCGGTTCCTTGATGCGTTCTTCTCCGACGCCGACGGTTTCGACATTACCCCTCAGCGGGATTTGCCGGGGATCGTCATCAAACTCACCGAGGTACTCAACACCCTCGAGGATATCTACCAAACCAATGAGCACAAGGGGAACTACTACCTACGACAATTCAAGAGCGTTTTCACCGATAGCACGGAAGTGCTGGAGGCGATGCTGAAGCTACCCCATTAACCATTCCGATGGTACACGTTGATGAACAAAGACCTGAGCAGGATTCTCGTTAGCGCCGACAAGCGCGCGGGAGAAACGAATCATTTGTTGGCCAGACTTCTACGGCAGGTTATGGCTGACTTAGCTATCAGTCCGATCGAATGGAACGAACTGATCAACCGGTACTACCGCAGTCGCTATAGTCGTACCCGAAAGAACGCTCGCGACATAGCGTCCGACAAGAACAACTTCAACCGCGCTATTGCAAAAGAACAGGTCAGTTGGCGTAACCTGTTCAAAGCTATTTGTATCTTCGGTCCCAAGAGCATCAAGCTCACGATCGAGTTCGAGTGGAGCAATGGGAAGAGTACGACACACCACGTCAAGACCTCTAACCCGATGGCCGATCTGGTGGATAACACCGAAAAATCTGAGGAAGGTGATGGTGATGAATAAGTCGCCGTATGCAATTGAAGACGACGGTGTAACGCACATCAACCTTTACACTCGTGGTCGTACACTGTTGGGTAGGATGGCTTCCAACCTTTCCGATTGTCGGATCGACCATCCACGTTACGGTAGCTTCCGTACGCTTGAGGGGTTGTGGTATTACCTCAAGACCGGTAAGCAGCACGACTATTTCCGTGACCTGAATGGTTTTGAGTGTCGCAAGAAGGGCAAAAACCTGGAAATGAAGTGGGACCAGGACTTCCAGCGTGACTTCAAGGTCGGGATCATCTGCAAGTTGTTGGCTCACGACGATCTGCGTAAGCTGTTGATCGAGTCGGAATTACCGCTGACGCATTACTACTGCTACGGTAAAGCACCCAACTTCGTGATGGTATCACCACGTGGTCACGAGTGGCAGATCGAGTTCTGGACGGACATGCGCACTAAGCTGAAGAACGGTGCAGATATCGCACCGATCATCGAGGCGTTGCTCAATTTCAACCCGGATAAATAAAACCAATGGTATGACTAGGACGAGGGGCTTAGCCCCTCTGTCCATTTATTTTTTGTATCGAGGTTACGTTATGGCACGCGGTAAAGGAAAAGGTACACGTCCCGCTGCCACTGTATTCAGTGGTGCCGGTACCGACGAACAGATGGCAGTCGATGTCTATGCCGTAAAGGATAGTGGCATCGTAAACAAAGTGTTTGGTTCGCTGAATGAGATGGCCTATAAAGCGGCTGACGCGATCAAACAAGACCCTTATTTGGTCAGTGATCTGTTCCAGACAGCGCGCGCTGTTAAAGACGGGCAATTGACCAAGATAGATGCCCTTGATCGAATCGGGCTCGGTCTTAACAGTTCGGCGTTCTCTCGTTTCACGCAATACGGTACGGGTGTATTAGGTAACCTAGCCACTAAGGTGGGGCTGAGTCCAGAGATCACTGGCAAGATGAAAGTCGCCGTCAATGGGACCGTCAACTACCTGACCACCAACAACGTCATGGATCGTGGTCTGTACGACTTAACCGGTGATTTGTTAGCGAACGAAGAGGCTGCTCGGTTCTTCGATGTGGAAGGGGAAGCGCAATTGCTGAATGGTGTCTTCACCCGTGCTAACCAAATGGGTGCATACGACATCTTAACCACTTACGCCGAATCTGGACAATACGACGGCGATGCCTTATCGGCTGCACTGATCTCCTCATCGAGTGTATTTGTGGAGAACGGTGATTTCGATGGTACCGATCGTATCCTCGATCACATCACACCAGACCAATACCTCTGCGAAAACCCTAATGCCACAAAGTCGCTGCTGAAAAACTTTTCGCTGGATGATACGGTTACGCCGGATCAATACGACGCCAAATTAACTCAGATGAAATCGACGCTAAACAAACTCGACTCGTCTTGGTTTAAGGTGAACCTCAACGGTGAAATGGTCGATAACTACGACGTCTTCAGTGAAGCCAGTGACGACGCGGTTAAGGTTCTCTCCAAAGATCCTGAGTTGCGCCATGTGACGCTCACTGCACGTAGCTATAAAACCGACAGCGCCATCAACCTCAACAGCAACATGTATGGTAACAGCGCGTTGAAGTTCTTCAAAGACGGCGCCTCTAAGGTGTCGGACACTGTAACAGGTTTCTTCGATTGACGTCATAAAGGGAGGAGCGCAGGCTCCTCCCTTTATGATCACTCACGAGCAGTTGCCATCGATGCTGCTTTGATGACATCCCCCGTGAAACCACCCATCGCCCACTGAACGAGGTTAGCGGGAGATTTCCACGCAGTGAACTCTGCGCGCTGCATGGTCACCCGAAGCTTGAACTTACGCCACGAGTTGATCTGTGCATCCATGGGGAGACTACCCAATACCGCCAAGTAGTCGGTGTATTTGTTATCGTCGTCGTATGTCGAAGGCATCAGTGCCGCAGCCACCCCTTGAGCAGCTTGCGAAGCACCGCCATCCGAACCCGTAGCTGCGTCAATCGCAGAACCGATCCCTTGGGCAGCCAGCATGGTGGTACCACGACCAATGCCGAAACCGGGGGCAATGGGCATGTGTACGACCTTAGACAGATCGATAACAGTGAGGCTAGCATCCACCCCCATGTATCGTCCGTTTTTCAACCAGCCGGTTTCGCCCACGCCACGAGTGAATGTGAGGGATTCCACCATACCCAGACGAATCTGAGTACGACCTTGGTTAAACATCTCCAGAATGAATGGAGCGGTATAGGACTGCTTACCGGTGGACAATGGCAACGCCATAGCCATCAGCGCCGCCATCGGAACGATGAGGTTTTGCAGACGCGAGAAGTCGTTTCCGTACGGAGCACGCAACGGAATGTTGAGAGTAGTACGACCAACATCAGCTGTTGAACTGTCCCAAGTATCAGGGATGTCCGCGAAGGCGTTACCTGCCAGCGTAGCGATACCAGCGATACCCAATTGAGTACCAACCCCTTGAAGGAACGTGCTTGCGCCACTAACCAACCCACCGACAGCTTTACCGATAACCCCATCATCCAGGTTACCGTCTGCGATGTTAAACCGAGCATCACGTGCACTGGCAGAGGTACTGTTGATGGCATCTGCGATACCAGACTGTTTGGTGGAGTTACTGAACGACTCAGTGTTCGTCCCGGTGTGGTCTACACGGAAACTGACAAAGTCAGCACCCATCTTCCTCTCACCATCGAAGAACCCCAGCATCTTATCGACCCATGACTGTTCACGGTTATCCAGCTCTGTTGCAACCGGGCTAGTGGCTTTGTCGTAGGAACCGTCAGCAGATTCCAGGTACTTGTCCAGATACGACTTGATATTGTCCATCCCTGTGGCTCGCGCCGGATCGACCGGTTTCCAAGAAGACATTACACTGCGCAGCCGCGCCTGCATGTTTTGCTTGCTGGAGATCTGGCTCATTTGCTTTTCGAGGGCGTCGTTAAAGCTATTGGCCAGACGCTGAGCACGAGTGGAGATGGCAAAGATATCAATGCCACCGTCCTTACGAACAATCCCCGGTAAGAGGTTGTTAAGGGCGGCAATTTGGTTGGCGTCCCAAGTCGTACCGTCATCGAAGTTTTTCTGTTCATCGGTGAAAATACGCGGGATGATACCCATGTTAACTGCAATGCTGTTAACGATGGTAGACACAGCGTTCCAGTACAGACCCATGGTGGGTTTGAGGTAATAGTACCGGCTGGCAGGTTTATTAATAAACAACCGGACGGCTTTACCGAACAACAAGAACGGCGCCAATGCAACGGTGACCACACCACCGGCAATACGACCCAAGGTAAAGAACACACTCGGGGCTCGACCGGTACGAGCGATTGTTGATGCTTCAACGCTATAGAAGTCCCCGAAGAAACGCATCAGAGAGTTGAACTTAGGAAGCCCTAGTCGAAAGTGCACGATCTGTGCATGGTCGTCGATGGCTTCACTGTAATACCGACCCATGCCGCTGGCTTGTACTCCTCGACCACGATCCTCGTCGAGTTTGTATTCGTTGGTGTGTCGAATGTCGGCATAACGACAAAACTGAGGGAGTGCATTGAGCGCAAAGTTCCCACCCAGTGTAGTGTCGGTGAATTTATAGAACACCGTACTATGCACCCGGCGGATAGCATCGTATTTCTTATCAATACCATGCTCGGGGAGGAGGAAGGATTTCCTCACCCAGCTCGTATCTTTGATTTGAGCACGCATTAGGCGGTCCTCTGAGGAAAGGGCAAAACAGGAGGGAGGTACAGACCTCCCTCCTGTATGCGGTTACGCTTTTTGACGACTGACGTCAACAGGAGTTTTACTCAAACCATTGGTGGTCTGGGTAACCTTCTGTTTGGGTACAACAGGAGTCGGTTGTGTCGGTGCCGAAGGCTTCCCACCATTTCTTACGAGCAGGTTATGGATCTCCAGCAGACGGTTATCGATGCTCTGTTGCACACCGAGCTGACGAGCGAGGATATCCGAGACGGACGAAATCGACTTCGACAACTCACCGGTTTCGGCACTGGACTGAGTCTGTGCCACAGTAGCTTGTCCCATCTGGACTTCTGGTGACGGTGCGGTCGCCAGCGGCGCAGGAGCAGGGAGGTCACTACCGCTGGTCGGTTGGATACCACTAGCCTCAGCAGCTTGTTGACCAGCAATGATAGCAGCTTTGGTGTTAGTTCCACTCGAAACAGGTTCTGTAGGCGTAGGTTCACCCGATGTAGGTTCACCAGCAGCGTTCAGTTTGACGTCGTCACTCCAACCGGATGCAGCTGCCGCAGCATCAGCTTTGGCTCGGGCTTCCGGATCACTCATCGGGATAGAGGAAGGAGCACTCTCTTCACCCGCTTCGATGACATTACCATTAGCATCCACTTTCACCTGGTCGAGTTTGTAACCCGCCGGGATATCGTGCATCTTCCGACGACTGGTAAGTCTTCGGTCGAACTCTTCGTAGACTCCACCCACGGTACGAGCAGTGCCATTCTTATCGAAGAAGATGCTGTAGTTAGCACCAGGAACATTTTCACCCACCCATCCACGGGCATCCGAACCAGTAGGAGCACCCAAGAACTTGGCTGCACCACCTGGACCAAGGAAGTGAGCAGCGTACAGATCGACGTCGGTGATCTCGCGACCCAGACGTTTCTTCAGGTACTCTGCGTTATCCTTGAGGAACTCCATCCCCATCAAGGCGTTAGCACGACCATCGTACTTACTGGCATTTTTCGCCAGTCCGTATTTAGCGCCGTGTTTGTCGAGGGTCTCTTTCCATGTGGCATCGAGGAACTGGAAGTATCCGCCAGCGGAAGAAGTGGGTGCTTTGGCGTTAGGGTCGAAGCTGGATTCCACGGCAGCTACAGTAGCCGCAATGTGAGGATCGAACCCAGTCATCTTAGCAGCGGCCAAGAAGGTTTCACGAGCATTGGACCAGCCAGCGCCCTTGGGAACAGGGATGGTGTTAACGTCACCACCAGTGCCACCACCTGGGTGTTGCTGGATGACAGAACCGCCAGTCAGAGGACCGGAAGTACCGTTGGTGAGGTCTTTATTGGGGTCGATGGATTCACCGAAGAAGCCTCCGGTACGACTACCCGTTTGGTCTTTGGCACCGAAGATTTTGTCCATGGTCTTAGACCAGAATCCTTGTTCTTCGTCTTCGCCAGGGGTGGTGCCGCCTGCGTAGTTGCCTTCCTTATCGATGCTCTCTTGACGACGAGCCATTTCGATTTCGGTTTTCGCATCGGCTACTCGTTGAGACCGTTCTTTATAGCCAGCCCGCTTCCCAGCGGTCTTCAGTGCTTCGATGTTTTCCGCGATAGTGGTCACATCGTCGTTCAGACTATAATCTTTCCACGGACTCTCAGTGACTTCCCAGACCGAGATACTGCGACCTTCATAGAAGGTCTGCGTGGTACTGATTTGTACCAGCACCTCGTGTTGTTCATCGAGGGTGAGTTTATCTGAAGCGTCTTTAGCGTTGATCGACTGGATCTGACGCACCGAAGTACAGAACTGGGTGAATACCGGCAAGAAACGACTCCGGTACCACATGAACCAGCTTGCCCGATGTTTCTCATCTTTGTCGTCTACGCCGAACATCTCCTTAACTACCGGATAGATGTCATCCGAGGTGCCGTCGTAATACGCTTGCTTGTTGTCGTACTTGACACCTTTCCACATGACGTCTTCAAGGTTGTACAGGGCATCCACCTTGTCGAGATCCAGATCCACCAGACCGTAGATTTTGTAACGTGCTGCGGTCAGTGCATCGAGAGTCACGCTCGGTTTCTTCTTACTGGTGGTGAGTTTCCCCGTGATGGACTTGATAGTGTCCATCCCACCAAACGCCCAAGCAGCAGCGAACGCTGTCAAACCCAACCCAGTGGCAACCCCCGCACCGAACGACTTCGCGACACTCAGCGCTTTATCACCGAACCCAGAGAACAGTCCCTCGGTATCGGTAGCACCCTTACCGGTGTTAGCCGTCAGCGTTTTAGCTGCACCTGCTGCTACGGTAGTTGCCGCGGCAGCTTCTTTGGTGGATGGAGTGGACGAAGAGGTTTTGGTAGGTTCAGGTGCATCCTCCATCGCTTCTTCGTAATGCTCGATCGCATCGTCAACCCAGTCTTCAACATCGTCGGCGTCTGAGTCCAGCTCATCTTCAAACGGTGTAGATTCCAGATCGTCGTAGTTTGCGGCGAGTTCATCGAGGCGGGTGATTTTGATGTAGTCCAGTCCCTGCGCTACTGGGAGCTTCTCATCAACTTCTTCGAGCTTGGTGTTCTTACTCAGTTTATTCAGTGCGGTCATGTTTGCCAGATAAACCGGCATGAAACGCTTCTGAAGCCACCGAGTGAACAATACCGCACGCTCTTCATGAGAAGGGTTGCTCAGGTCGATACCGAAAGGAGCCGTGACTTCAGTAGCCATGTTACCGCTGCTTAACACCTTAGCCTTACCTTCGTCATCGTACTGGATGCCACGAGACATGATCTTTTCGAGTGCATCGACAGCGGCGATTTGTTCAGCGTCACGGGGATCGATACCATACTGCGCGTAACGCATCCCTCTCAATGGAGTGGGAGTGTCTGCCACATGACGATACAACTTATAGCCACCGTATCCCAATGCTGCGATCGCAGCACCACCTAACAACACCGGTGCAGAAACGATGCCGCCGATAGCCGTAGCCGCAGCACCCAGACCACCGAGGATAGCGCTACCGGCGCTGGCCAGCATGCCACCACCCCCCATCATGGCTACACCACCCAAGCTAAGGCCAGCATCCAATGCAGCAGAGCCGTAGTTGCCTTCCTGAAGGTTCTGGTAGGCGTTATAGGCACCGTACGCAGCACCACCCAAGCCGAGCAACTTACCACCGACTTTCAGACCGTTCTTCGCCATGTTGCCAAAACGGCGCAGACGACCGCCACGGCCACGACGACGACCAGTGCGATCATTCGGACCCGCAGAGTCGTCACCACCACCGAGCTTGTCGTCGATCCAACCTTCGGCCTTGTCACCCAGGTAGTCCTCGACACGCGAGCTTACCTTGTCAGCCAAGGTCTCCTCTTTCTCAGCATCCTCTTCCTTCTTCTTGCCAAGGAACTTACCGAGGGTGCCGCTGAGCATGCTGCCGAGACCGCCCCAGAGACTCTTACCGCGCTTGGCTTCAGCAGCTTCAGCTGCCTTACCGTCTTCGTCTTTCTTCGCTTTGCGTTTGAACAGCAAGTCGCGCCACGAACCATCGCGATCACCATCACCATCGGCGTCTCCGGCTGCTTTAGAACCAAAGCGTTTCTTGATGATATCGAGCAGTTGTTCCTGAATGGTCAGCTGATGGTAGTTGAGGGTAATGAGGTCGTTCTCGGCGTTACCGGACATCTGGAAGGAAACGCTGGGCTTCTTACCGCGTGCTAACAAGCCACGGGTTTTCTTGAATCCCCATGCCATCGCTTTGAACGGGAGCATCAGGGCTTTGCCATACAGCTCAGCACCTTTCAGACCCATCCGACCTGCGAACTTCGTTAATGAGCCAGCTGCACCACCGATTTTCTCCCCTGCATGACCGAGCAGACTTTCGCCTTGTTCGACGAGCGAGTCGATATCTACGGGCTTACCGTATTTATCGAGCAGCTTCCCTTTGAGTTCCTTGATCTGACGAATCCGCTTACCGGTTTCGCTGTCAAAGTACTCGCCGGTTTTCAGTGCTTTGGCGAGGAGGGTCTCTTTATACCCCGTGAGGTTACCGAGGAACCCTTTACCCATGCCTTTGGCAGTGTCGAACAGTCCACGACCAGTAGTCATGGCAGCCGTACCCATGCCTTTATACAGAGTACCAACGCCTTTCAGATAGGAACCGGCAAGAGAGGCTACCTCTTTACCGGTCGACCAAGCAGCTCCCAATACACCCGGCGCGGCATCGCGTGCCATACCGAACGCACCTTTGGTGGTCAACCAAGCAGCTTTACCGGCGCCTTTATAGAACCCCAGTACCGCTTTGGCGTAACCTTTAGTAGCGGTACCAGCACCACCGATCAACCCACGGATCAACCCACTTTTGCGTTTGATCTGATCGGCAGCTTCTTGAGTACCAGGTACACCGCCGGTAGCCAGTCGATCCATCTTGAGACTGATCTCAGTGGCGGTGGCATTGGTGATGGCGATCAGTTCACTGATGTTGTTGGCTTTAACGTCAGAGCGCAGACCCAGGATCTCTTGGATGAGCACACTGTCACGTCCCAGATACTGCTCGAGACGATCGATTACCGCAGTGCTCAGGTCGACAGACTGTTGCGGGGCCGGAGCGGTTAACTCCTGACGAGGTGCAGGCGGTACTGGTAAAGGACCGATCTGATTGCCACCGAAGACGTCATTGCCCGGTTTGGATGGGATGTCTTGATCTTCTAGATACAGATCGAAGATCTTATCATGGTTGATACGTTCGAACTGTCCTTGACGACTAGCCAGACCCAGACGCTCTACGTTCTCCCGACCATAAATATCGTAAAGGTTACGTACGTAATCGGCGGTATTCGGGAGCATCGACTCCAGTGAGTTGAACTTGCTCTTCAGTGCACCAACGCGATCATGTAACTCGACGCTGTCGTCCTGGTAACCGTCCATCCCAACGAAGAACGTGTTACGGAAGAAATACCGCAGCTCATCGATGTACTCCGGATCAACGTCCTTGTAGAACTCACGTTTGGTCAGATCAACCGGATCGAAGTCTTCACCCTTAGCGAGGTCAGTCAGCAACTTACGGCGCAACGCACGCCAAGCATCAGGTGACAGATCGCCCGGCTTAACCAGCTCATTCATCATGTCGTCGATTGAGGTGCGCAGGGCATCGACTTCATTCTTAGGGAGCAGGCGTTTCTTCATGTCGTCTAGATAAGTGCTGCGAGAGGTAAACCTGCTTTGCTCCAGGTTATAGACATCCATCTCGTCTTCGGTGTCAAGCTTACCGGTAGCAGTAGCTTTCACCCAGCGGTTGATCTGTGACAACCAACCAGGGATGATTTCGACAATCGAACGATGAGTCAGGTTATCGAACGTCGCAGGACGATCGCTATCCAATACACCAGCAGTTTTGATATTGTCGTCGAGGTGGTACTTCGGTAGGATGTCCTTGATGAACTGGGTGAAGGTGGCTTTGAAACCAAACCCTTCTGTCTCTGACTTCGCCCACTTGTTCAGGCGCTTAGGTGCTGAGGTGAGCACGTTGCCCATCTTCGCACCGAACTTACGTACACCCGGCATCTTGTCCAGATACGGTGCCAGACGAGTAGCAATGGCGTCGTGTGCCATATCGGCAGCGGCGTTACCTGCCAAGAAGCCTGCACCCTGCGCCCCACCCATGGAATCGGTAACGGCACTGGCACCACCGAGCATCCCAATACCCGACATTACGCCACCGACATAATCGCCGATGTTCTTAGTAAGGTTCTCGCGATAATCACGTGTCCAGTTAGCGATGTTGCCGAAGGTGTTGGAGATCATTTTCTCCTTCAGCATTTGTCCAGCCAGTTCACTCTGCTGGATCTTTACAGCTTCAGGTAGCGCGGTGTTCTTAACCAGCTTATCCAATGCAGCGATGGTCTTATCGCTGTTAACCGTACTCAGCTCCAACATGTCCTTCGCGACGAAGTAATGGCGGAACTGGAGTTCGAGGGACTTTTGCTGATACTTCGACAGGATGCTGTCTTGGTAACCAACCAAACGACTGACGCCTTTAGCAACCACGCTCATCTGGTCGATGGATTCTTCGTGGCGGCGCTTACCGATCGCTTCCTTGATCGTTTCATCGGCTTGATCGCGAGCGAGGATTTCATTCTCGCGATCTGCTTGCTGCTGGAAGAGTTCCTGAATAGCACCGGTGATCTGGCTGTCTTCAGATTCTTGCTTCAGCTTCTTGGCGGAGTAATTGGTGTACTCGCCACCCGCAGCAAAATTCTCTAGCTTCTCTTGGAGAGACTTGGGGAGTTTTGCTTTGATCTTGGGGGAGAGTTTAGCGGTGGCTAAACGAGCGCTATCGGCAATAGGAGCCAGATCTTTGGCTACGCTATTGTATAGTTCTCGGGCGGTTTCACTGGTGGCGTCGTATACGTTTATCGCTTGCGCATAGCCGCGAGGTAGTGCCTGCCCCAACGAACGTTTAATCAGTTCGGGGGAAGCGATATTACTGGCGAAACCTTGCTTAAATCCCGCTGCCAGTTTTTCGACGGGTTTACGATCGTCATTAGTGGGGTCTGGATCGTCAAACTCCGGGATATCGATCTCGAAATCCTCGAAGTCAAAATTGTCGAGGTCAAATTCCTCGTCACCTGATTTCTTCTGCACCACGAGACATTCTCCCATATGGCTTTTCAAAAGGCTCATATCAACCGCGACTTTTTGGAGCATTAAATGAAACACAAGATGCTGCCAACGGAACTGTGGCTGTTAAATCTCACCGATGAACGGGTGAAGACGCTGCGCCCAGTTACCAGTTTGGATATTTACGACGGAGCATCGAGTAACTTTCACGACGATGGACTTTACTCCACGGTAATCTTTGGTCGTGTTGGTACCGAAGACCGTGACCTCAGTTTCTCCTACATCAACATCAAAGTTTCCATCCTGCACCCGAAAATCTACACAGACCTGTGCGCCCTTAAAGGGTTGTATAAAGGTATCTTGTCTGGTCGCGAAACCGCCGTCTGGGACCCTGTCCAAAAAGACTTCATGGCGAGCAAATCGCCGGACGCTGGGACGGGTTATGCGTTCTTTATTAAACACTTCCCAGAAATTGTGTTTAAGCGCAATAAGTCTCCGGCTCGTACCCAACGGATCGAACTGGTTGAGAAATATCGCAAAGAGGCCATGACTCGGCGTATTGCGGTTATCCCGGCTGGTCTGCGTGACATCGAAGTCGATAGCACTGGTCGTTCGACCAAGAACGAGATCAATGACCTGTATTTCAAGATCATCTCGATTTCGAACAACATCAGTGTCACCGACGATCTGGACAGTCCGGTTAACGACATCAGTCGTCATGCCCTCACGGTGACGTTCTTGGAAATCTACAACTTGCTGGAAGCTATGATTTCCGGTAAGAAAGGTTTCATGCTGAACAAGTGGGGTAGTCGTCGGATCGTACATGGCACCCGTAACGTTTTGACCGTACTGGAGGCCAGTAGTCCGGTACTGGGTGCGCCGAATGCTCCGTCATTCTCCAGTACCGTGATGGGTCTGTACCAAACTGCGAAGTCGTTGACACCACTGACGATCTATTGTCTCCGGACACGTTACCTCGACAACGTATTCATTGAAGGGGATCGGTCGGTGCCGCTGATCGATAAGAAAACCCTGCGACAAGAGTTCGTTGAGGTTTCCCATGAAACTCGCACCATGTGGACTACCAAAGACGGTCTATTGGAAGTGCTTAACTCACTGGTAGATGTGGAAGCGCGACATCGCCCCATCGAAATCGAAGGTCGCTACCTGGCCCTGATCTATAAAGGGGATGATGCTACGTTCAAGGTCTTCTACGATATCCGCGAACTTCCGCACAACTTCGATAAGAGCAAGGTCACGCCGATCACCCTCTGTGAGCTGATCTACCTGTCGGGTTATGACCGGTGGAACAACTACTACGTCTCGACCACCCGGTACCCGGTAACCGGTATCGAGTCGAACTACCCTTCCTCTATCTACGTCAAGACCACTACGATCGGTGAAATGCGCCGTGAGTTGGATGACCAATGGAGACCGATGGAAGGGGATCAGTATCTGGCTCTAGAATTCCCTCGCAGTGATATCCATTCATTCGTGGACAGTCAGTCGCCACACAGTAGTCGCCTAGTGGGTCTGAGTGCCGACTTTGATGGTGACACCGGTTCTGGCACCTCCCTGATGACTGAAGAAGCCCTGCGAGAGAACAAACGTTTCCTCTCTACACGACAAGCCTGGGTTTATGCCAATGGCAAGCTGCGTGCAAGTTGCAGCTATGACACCCTGGAGTACGTCGTTAATAACCTAACTGGACGCTACGGCTATGGCAACAATGCTTCAGCATAAAGAGTTCATGCGAAGGTTCGGTATTGTTCAACCGGGTCAACTGGTTCGACCGAGAATCTTCTCTTCTGCCGTGATGGCTTTGCCGCGCGACAGTATCCTGCACTATGTCGGCGAGAACCTGGTCGAATACGGTCCTTCGTCCGACGATCAGCTGTTGGCTAACATCACACGACTGGTCTTTATCGACCACGTTCGTGAACTGACGTCCTTCCAAGGTAACCCGCGTCAGGCCAGCACGCAGCCCGATCCGCTGATCCAGTCGTATCATCGTCGTTACCGTAAGGTGCGTCGACTGAATCGCATCGACATCGCGACCCGCGAAGATAAGAACCTGTTAGTCAACAACTACGCGTTGTTGCCCCATCTGTACAAATACGTTCGTAGCTTTTTCACCATGTACTACACTTGGAGTAACATCCAAGCGACCATGTGGAGCAAAGCCAATGAGCGCATGGCAGATACCACACGACAACAGTTTGTCCGGATTCGTCTTCCCGATTCGTTGCCGAGTCTGCAACAACTGCGTCTGGCAGAATCCCGTCAGACTCGTGACACCTTGGAAGCGTTCAATACCCCTGAGAAATTGGCGGTGTTGGATCTGTGGGCCTGGGTAGGTGAGCAACGCGGTAACTCGCACATCAACCGGTTAGATGCCAAGTATCTGGATCGTGTTAACTTCATGATCATGCACAAAGACCACTGGTTCGTACTGAACCTGGGTCGCTTGGAAACCTGGCGCAAAACCGAATCCAACAACAAAGGTCTGCCGCCCAGTACGTTGCAATTGCGCGTCCTTAAGTTGTTGGAATACCTCATCGAAACCAACTCTCAGATCGGCGTGACGGAAGTCAAACCGGTCATCACTAACATCGACGATACCGTCGAGGTGGAAGACGAAGAGACGGTGGGAACTGGTGAGATCGAGAAACAGCTCGACGATCTGGCTGAGTTCGATCAGGACGAGATCAAAGATCTTGAAGTCCTGCACAAAGACCTCGATGAGTTACTGGAAAACATTCCTCAGGAAGACACCACGGTATTCGACGAAGACGGCAACGTCATCGAAGAGGCTCCGGTCCCTGAAGTAGCCAACATCAACAACACCGTTAAGCTGGGGGCTGTTCGTACCCTCGATGGCGCTATCAAAGCTAAAGCCGATGCCTTGGCAGATCGCGGCGTCATTACTGGTGCTGACTACCGTCGTCTGTACAAGATCTCCGAAGCGTATAAATCGCTGAAAGATCCGTACGGTAGCAACAAGTCCCTCGAAGAGACATTGGTCATCCACCACGAAGACCTGGTCCTTCCTCCAGAAATCACTATCCCTGACTCACCCGAGATCATGGACAAGTCGATGCTGGAAAGTACAGTCACCAACTACGATAAACTTTACACCGCTAACCTGATGAAGAAAGACATTACTGCTGCGGTACTGTCCGTACAACACGCAGGAGTGGCGGTGGTCGGTTACGATGTAGAGCGTGTGGTCAACGCCGTTAGTGACTTTGAAATCCATACGGTACAGCTGCAACCGGCTGTAGGTCGAAGCAGCACCATCCGTTTCCGTCTACCGCGAGTTAAGGAAGACGGTACATTCGTCTCCAACGGTACACGTTACCGTCTGCGCAAACAGCGTAGCGAAGTTCCCATCGTTAAAGTCAGCCCGACCCGTGTGGCATTGACCAGCTACTACTCCAAGCTGTTTGTGGAGAAGTCCGATCGGTCGGTGTTCAACTACGACAAATGGATCTCGGGGCGCGTTGTTGCAACAGCATTGGACAAAGCCAATACTGACATCTCCGACATCAAAATCTCCTCGGTAGAGGACAATAACGTCAAAACCCCGGCGATCTATTCGATCATGGCAACCCGCTGTGCGTCGTTTACGGTGTGGCGTGATAACTGGCGTGATGAACTACCGGATAACGAACTCTGGTCGGATCTGGTACGTAGCGACGATCGTCGTTTACCTATCATGTTCAACTTCGATGTTCATGGTCGCTTCAAGTCCCCTCTGTTCCCGCAGGACGCAGTGGAGTCACTGGAGCGTAGCGGTAAGTACATCGTAACCGGTCGTGTGGGTGATGATTACGTCGTCGTGGATTACAACGACGTGTTCTACATCAACCGTCAAGGTACGCTACACGTGCTGGGTCGTTTGGAAGATGTAATCGGTTTGGATGTCGAACGTGCCCCGGTACCGATGGCCGAACTGAAGATCTTCAGCAAGAGCATCCCGATCGGTATCGTGTTAGCCTACATGGTAGGTCTGACACCGCTGATCAAAGCCCTGCGACTGAACCCGCGTCGTGTACCCAACGGCCAACGCCTGAACATGATGCCGGATGAATACGCGGTACGCTTCTTGGATGAGTCGTTGATCTTCCAGAAAGACGATGTCAAAGCCGCGCTGGTGTTCTCGGGCTTCAACCTCTACCACAACGTCATCCGTAACTACGGAGTGCATCTGTTCGATAAACGTGACGTGTATCTGAACGTCCTCGATGCCAATGGCATCGGTATCCGCTACTTGCGGGAACTGGACATGATGAACGCCATGTGGATCGACCCCATCACCAAATCGTTGCTCGAAGAGATGGGTGAACCGACTGAGTTCATCGATCTGCTGTTGCGTGCCACTGAGATGCTGGCTACCCGGTACGTCCCGACTAAAATCGAGAACCCGAAAGCCAACTTCGATGGACTGGAGCGTGCTCGTGGCTACGAACGCTTTGCTGGGGTGGTGTATTCCAAACTGGTCGAGTCCATTCGTACCTTCAACACCAAAACAGCGGTGAGCAAAGCGGCAATCAGCATGAACCCGCACGATGTCTGGGTGGAGATCACTCAAGATCCTGCGGCAGAGCTGGTCAACGACATCAGCCCCATCCACAACGTTAAAGAAAAAGAAGTCATCACCTTTGGTGGTCGTGGTGGCCGTAGTCAACGGTCGATGGTTGCAGAACACCGTCTGTATAAAGAGTCGGATCTCGGGTTTATCTCGGAAGCGACTGTGGACAGTGGTCAAGTAGCTATCATCACCTACCTCCCACCGAATGCCAAGTTCACCAGCCTGCGTGGCACGGTTAAGCGGTTCGATAAAGAGCGAGACGGTTCTTCTGCCATGTTGTCTTCGGCGGCCCTGATCTCTCCCGCAGCGGATCGTGACGACCCGAAACGGGTGAACGCCATCAACATCCAGCAAACCCACGTGATTGCCACCAAAGGCTATCGCCCGGCACCGTTGCGTACCGGTTACGAACAAGTCTTGGCACACCGTGTCGACGATACGTTCGCGAAAGTGGCAGAGATGGATGGTAAGGTGGTGGACCTTAGTGACGACCATCTGACGGTGGAATACACCGATGGTACTAAAGTAGCTATCGAAACCGGTAAGCGCTTTGGGGTCAGTGCAGGGTCTGTCTATCCCAACGAAATCAAAACCACCTTTAAGGTTGGTGAGCAGGTTAAGAAAGGCGACGTCCTGGCGTATAACGAAGGGTTCTTCGAACCGACGTTGTTCAACAAACGGCAGGTGACCTGGAAGGCTGGTGTTATCGCAAGAACAGCGATCCTTGAAGCGGGCTTCACCTTGGAAGATAGCTCGGCTATCACTCCTCGGTTGGCAGAACTGCTGACGACCAGAACCACCAAAGTCAAAACCATTATCGTCAAGTTTGACCAGTCCATTCGTGATCTGGTTAAGGCGGGCGATAAGGTCGACCTCGACACAATCCTATGCAGTATTGAGGACTCCGTTACCGCCAACAACAAGCTGTTCGATGAAGACTCGTTGAGCTCGCTGCGTCTGTTGTCGGCCATGACCCCACGTGCCAAAGTGGTGGGGACTGTGGAGAAAATCGAGGTCTACTATCATGGTGACATCGAGGACATGTCGGAATCGCTGCAAGAACTCGCCACCGCTGGTGATCGTGACCGTAAACGCAAATGTCGTAAGCTCGGTACCCCTGTCGTTACGGGTAGTGTAGACCAATCTCTGCGCATCGATGGCAGTGGGCTGGATCTGGGTTGCGTAGCAATTCAAGTCTACATCACCTCTGATGTGGGTACGGGTATCGGCGATAAAGCGGTATTCGGTAACCAGATGAAGACTGTAATCGGCCGGGTACTTGAGGGGGTCCATGAGACTGAATCGGGTAAACCGTTCGATGCGATCTTCGGAGCCAAGTCCATTCAGGATCGTATCGTATGGTCCCCAATGGTCATTGGTACCACGAATACCCTGATGCGGGTCATTTGTGAGAAAGCCTCCGACGTCTATTTCGCCAAGAAATAATCCAAAGTCTCTAGGGGTTCGCCCCTAGAGCACCTTTTCATCAATCCCGTGGAGCACGAGCACCATGTCCAAGCAAAACGTGATCAATAACGTCGCCATTCTTGGCAACGTTAGTCACCTGGTCAGTCAGATCGTTCTGGCTGTAGCGGGTAACGAGATCTCCAACCATCTCAATGGTAAAGAGATCAACGCCGAGGTAGTCGACGGTATTACCCTGGCCACCCTCAACAAAGAACTCGGTGGAGCTAAGCAATGATCAGTCGAGATACCCTCGAGCGAGCTCTGCCGCTGGCTCAACAACTGGAAGACGTGTCTCTCAACGTAGTCCAGGGTAGCCCTCTGGCTGCCATCATGGACACCTGTAGCACCTACGGTCTCCATGTCGAAGGTCGCAACTTCGAAGAACTGGATCTGGGCGAAGCTCTGACCTATATCCAGGATCGTTGCAACGAGAAAGACGACAATGGCGGTAACACCCACCATGCCGTGGTCAGTGCATTCGTCGAAACTTCGGCACAGTCCATCCGTCAGGTACTGGACTACTCCCGTAACGTCGTCATCCCGGACATCAAAGCCGTCCTGGAGAAAGTCGAACAGTCCGTCATGGGTGTGAAAGCTGCTCAGCTGGAACCGTACGTCATCGTTCAAGACATCGATCCGGTGGTACTGAACAACCCGCTGCTGATGGAGCTGGTAGAACGTTTCTCGGAAACGACTGCTCGCGACACCGGTACCCGTGAACTGATCGATCTGACCATCGACGTGGTCAAAGAGCGTGTCGCCAGTGGCGCTGCTCAGTTTGATGAAGAAGTGGCTGCTGCACTGACTGCCAATAACGGTCAGGGCTGGGAGCTGGTTCGGATGGTCATCGCCGGCCAAGTAGCACTGGAAGAAATCCCGGCTGTTGCAGCTATCGGCGTTCACCTGCTCGCCAAAGCGATCTTCGACAATCCGTTCGAAGGCGTTGCCATGTCGCTGACCGAGTACAACGATCGTGTTTCCCAGCTGATCGAACAGTCGGGCCGCATCGTGTACCAAGAACTCGAGCAGATCGCTCGTCGCAAGAAACTGGGTCTGCTGTACAACGGCGGCTCGGTTCCGTCGACTCGTCCTGGCGTGCGTGAGATCCACGTTAACCAGCCGGTCTACCTGGCGATGCTGGAACAGGGTCTGACCCCCGAGGCGCTGATCGGTAACGAAATGCTGGGTCGTCTCTACGGCGATTCGCAGTTGGTTGAGAAGAAGGACGAACTGGTTAACCAGTACACCCGCGAGATGAATCTGCGCAACGTCCAGAAATCGATCGAAGATTTCAACCTGATCCGTCGCAGCATCGAAGTCATCATCGCCAACGAAATCGCTGGTCGTGCTGATGAAGAACTGGTGGCCGACAAGGGTACCATGCAGTCAATCCTGAAAGAGCTGATCGGTCAAATCACTGAACGTGATCTGGTCTACCCAGCGATCCTGGTTCGCAATCTGGTGTGCCGTGTGTTCTACGCTCACACCGACTGCCTGCGCTTCGTTACCCTGATCGACGACCTGGGTGAGAAATACCCAGAGATGAGTCCGCGTGAAGTCGTGCTGATCGCGACCAACGTGTACATCGCGCTCTGGACCTGTTCTCAGGTAGTAGTTGCGTAACAGCATAAAGCGGGGGTGGAAGCCCCCGCTTTATGTCACTAAGGAAATGGGCATGTACATTTATCATTACTCGACTGCACCACGCTCTGAACTGCTAACCAAACGAGTACAAGGACTACCACCCCACGAGATTGCCAAGGCGGAACAACACACTAAACGACTGGGGTTGGTAGCGCCTTATATCGACCACATTTCGTTTTTCATTGATCCCATCCCGTCTAAGCTATTGGCTGAGATCTACGGTGGCGATCACCAAGCCTGGCGAAAAGGTAATGTCCTGTTTGAACACATCGTTGATGTAGCTGCGCTGGGTGATGACATCCTTTTCGAATTGGTTGAGAGTGTTAACAAGACCAAGTTCCTCGACGAGTTCTCAATTAAGCATAACTGGGTTGACGATAATCCAGAAACCCTAAAGTTGTGGTTGAAAGAGATCGCCGAGAAATCGAAAGGGTGGGGAGAGGTCGGTCGTGGACTACCTGCACTCACTAAGCAGATCGCACTAAATCAAAACAAACTGCACGACTACTTCAAAGCAGCGTCTGAACGCCCCGACTTTGAAGACGGCAAGATGCGTTACGCCAGTAATGTACCCCATCTGATGGTCTACCCTAAATCGGGTAAAGTTACTGTGGAAAAGGTTAACCGAGTCACCATCGGCTCTAATACAAGAACCCCAGTTTTACCCTACGTACCGAGTAGCCATCGTTGGTGAGTGAAACCGTCTGATTGGTATGAACATACTTACAGGAATCACCCTCGATGAACTCTTCGCAATTTATTCGCGATAAGGCTAAGGTCGATACCGCCATCACTGAAGACGGTGCTGGTGCTGTAATCGCCGTAAAGCCAGTGAAGGTTTATATCCCCGCTCGTTACAAACAAAGTGACATGGCAGTCTTCGAAACCGAGAAGACTTTCGTGGGGATCTGTGCACTGGTTGTAGAGGATAAATACTACGCGGTATCGTGTGTAACATCCTTTATGCGGACCGAGCCTGCCACCATCAACAGTGTCACTATCGACGACAACGAATACATCGAAATGTCGTACGAACCCGGCGACAAAATCATCACGAACATCAACCTCGTGGTGGTCGATAGTCTCCTCTACCGCATCTATGATGAGTTCGTTGCCAAAGGTCGTGTACCGTGGTTCTTGGGCTACGAAGACATCGGGAACCTGTTTGTTAACAGTGGTTACTATAACGGGGTAACCATCGGTTCCAACCCGCAGATTTTCGAAATGATCGTGGCCGCTATTTGTCGTGCTCCCGATTCGATTCGCAATCACTACCGCCAGAAAGTGCTGTCCAAAGAAGAACTAAAAACGAACCCCCCTGTGATCGTACCGTTACGCGCAGTGAGCATGGGTGCTACAAACGCCATCGCTAAACTGATGGGTCCGTATTTCGATGACAACGTGACCAGTACCCTGGTAAACCCTGGCGAACGTGTCGAACGTGTCGAACGACTCTTAAGAACATAAGGAATCCCCATGTCCACTCAAACAATCGTCTATGGGTGTACTGCGCTGGCAGGCATCAACAAGGTCGGCGATCTGAAGAAGAACGCCGATGGCTATTACGAAATGGTACTCGGTGCGCTGGCTGCTTACAACAGCGCTGGTGCGTACTACGAACTGGAAGAGTCGAAGAAGCTCTTCGAAAACAGTTCCGAACTGATGCGTCGCATCAACAATGGCGCCCTGCGTGGTGAAGTCGGTCATCCTCGTTACCAAGAGGGGATGTCGGAGCGTGCATGGTTCAACCGTGTCAACGACATCTACGAACCGAACTGCTGCTGCCACTTCGCCGAAGTCCATCTGTCCTACGATACCATGCGTGATAAGCAAGGTCGTCCGCTGGTCGCTGTCATCGGTCTGGTCAAACCGTCGGGTGCCAACGAGCGCTTCCTCGAGCGTCAGCTGGACAATCCGAAAGAGAACGTCTGCTTCTCAGTACGTTCCTTCACCAACGACATCCCGCAGGGTGGTCGCATCGTCAAGTACGTTCGTAAGATCGTGACTTGGGACAACGTGAACGAGCCCGGTATCAGCGTCGCCAACAAGTACTCGGTTCCGTCGCTGGAGTCCATCTCCGACAGCGAGGAATTCGCTTTCCAAATGAGCACCATCCAACAGATCGCTTCCGAAGAACAAACTTCGGGTGTATCTCTGGAGTCGGGCAATGCTCCGGCTGCTCAGTTGCTGCAAATGATTGCTGAGGTCGAAAAGACCCCGCGCATTTTCGTCCCTGCCAGCTTCCGCTGGTAATCTGTAGAGGTCTATCATGTCCAACGCTCTGAAAGATGCGCTCAAAGCTTCCCTGGAAAGCGAAGAGCCCGTAGTCGATGTTGCTGAACGCATCGAAGAAATCATCGCTGAAACCGAAGGTGGTTCTGTTTCGAGCTACATCGAACAGAAACAAGAAGCCGTGGCTGTCAGCAACCAGCTCGAGAAAATCGCCGAAGTGGCTGAAGCAGCTGCTGCCAGTGATGAAGAGCCGGCCCAAGCTGCTGTGGAATCTGTGGTCCTGGCCATGGAATCTGCACTGGCTTGCTACCGTCTGGGTAACCTGACTCCGTCCAGTGAGTCGGTAGGCGATCGCCGTGAGTACTGCAAAGTCCTCGCCGAGCAATGCCGTAGCCATGCCGCTACTCTGCGTGAAGCCGCGCCGTCCTTCGAAGCCTTTCCGTTCAAGGAAGTCTTCCGTGATGCCTCGAACATCGACAAGCAGCTGCAACGCCTGAAGAAGGAAACTGTTCGCTCCAAGGTCAACTCGAAGTTCTACGCCGAGAACGGGGTGGCGATCAACCACTTCGGTATCTTCCGTTTCCTGACCATGAACGGTCAGCCGGTCAAGAACATCGCCGAAGGTCTGAAGATCAACGCCGGTAGCATCACCAAACTGTTCGCGGTAGCTGACCAGATCCGTGCCTATTCGAACAAAAACATCGAAGCGTTCCGTTCGACCAACTTCGACGATGAAGCCGCCGCGAAGAAATTCGCTGACGGTATCCTTGGTGGCAAGAACATCAGTCACCAACTGCATAGTCTGAAAGACCTGCCGCTGCTGCACAACGGCAAAGTGGTAGTCCACGAAGACTACTCAGCTGTCGCTGACAGTGGTGAACACGCCAACTACAGCATCCTCGATGTGGCTCGTGAAACCGCCAAGCCGGATGGCAAAGCCAACTGGTGGTCGCGCACCGGGGCGGGGATCATCGGTGCGCTGAGCGGATTGAAACTGGCTAAGGTCGTTACCGGGACTGTGTTCGTTGTAGTGGGTACCCCCACGTCCTTTGCAGGGGTGATCCTGGGTGCTGGTTTCGGGCTGGCCTCTATGCTGTACGGTCTGGTCAAAGGTTTCGGTACTGGCAAAGAGCTGGCTAACGAAGGTTCTACTGCTCTGAAAACCGTCAGCGCCAGCTCCGGGCACGACATCGACACCGCCACCACTGACGTTATCCATCTGGCTGACAAAGTGCTGTCCGTTCGTCGGAACATGCTCGATAGCTATAACCGCGCGTTAATGTTCGATAACGAACACAGCGCGAAGCTGAAGGGTGCGAACATCAGCAGCGAAACCAAGGCACAAGTCAAGACCGCCTGCTACTGCCTGCTCGGTGCTCTGGAAGCTGAATGGTCGGCATACAACGCCGCTGTCAGCGAAACCGAATCGACTCTGAACTCGTTTATCCAGCTCGTGGATAAACTCAACGATGCGGCCGAGAAAGCCGCTTAATACAAGGTGACAACATGTCCAATGCACTTAAGGCGGCTCTGGCCGCTTCGCTGGAAAACGACGGCTCGGTTGACGAGAACTCGGTAGTGGCTGAAGTTCTGGAAGAAGTAGCGGCTGTCAGCGAACAAGAAACTCCCGATCCGCAAGCTGTGATCGAAGCTGCTCAACAGAGCACTGACATCGCCGAAGTTCTGGAAGTGATCGCCGACAACGCGGTTGCTGCCGTAGAACCTGAAGCTGACGGCATGACCCAGAACGAAGAACAGCAGAGCGTAGCAGTCGAGTCCGCTGCCTTCGCGCTGAACATGGTTCTGGCCAGTCATGGCGTGCGCCTGAAGTCCGATTCGATGGAATCCGACAGCGTCAAGGGTCGTGCTGCTCGTGTAGCTGCTATCGCTACCGATGCTGCCATCGGTGCTCGTGAAAACCTGTCGGCCTCGGTCGAAGCGTTCGCTACCGACGTCCGTGAAACCGTTCAGGACCAACTGAAGGTTCTTGGTAAATCGCGTTCCGCCATTCAGGCTGCGATTGCCAAGATCAGCAGCAAGTCCAAGGAACTCGATGCTAATGGCGTGACCCTCAACTACAAGGGTATCTACGACTTCCTGCACCGTGGTGGTGCTCCGGTTACCGACCTGAAAGACGCCCTGAAAGAGGACATCAAGTTCCTTCAGGATCTGAAAGGTTCGATCAGCGAACTGAGCAAAGGCTACACCGCTGCTGTCGGTAAAGCCGATGGTACCAGTGAAGAAGGCGTCAAGAAATTCTCCGACGCTATCTCTCAGCTGTCCTGGCAGTCCGAGATGGGCAAGTACGAAGGTCGCGGCCTGCTGGGCAACGGTCTCGTCGTTACCGAATCCGGTGACATGGGTGTCTACGGCACCTACGTAGCCATGGACATCGACTACGGCACCACCGACAACGATGGTTCCCGTGCCAGCACTGGTCGGCGTCTGTGGGGTGCCACTAAAGGTGGTGTGGGTGGTGGCTTCGTCGGCGGTATAGCTGGTGGAGCATTAGGTAGTACGTTTGGTCTTCTGGGTGCTGGTCTGGTTGTAGGTGGTGTACTGGGTGCTGCTCCTGGCGCGACCATGGGTGTCAAGGCTGCTGACTACAAAGAACGTGGCAGCAAGACCGATGTCACCAACAGCGCTGGTGACCTGGTCGCCTTCCTGAAGGACTGTCTGGTAATCTGCGACATGGTTTCTGACCTGAGTCGTCTGGTGGCCATCGGCGCCGAAGATGACACCAAAGCCCGTAGCTTCCTGAAGTCGCTGATGGCGACCATCGAGAACAAAGGTGCTATGGCTTCTGTGGCTATCAACCTCGTCGGCTCGATCGCCATGAACATGGCGAACAACCGCACTGGTTATCAGACGCTGCACAAAACCGACAAGCAACGCCTGCAAGAAACCGTAACTGCGCTGCTGGACAACGCGGAAATCGGTTACACCTCGATGCTGCAAGTAATGGCTACCCACATGCTGACCTGCGTTCAAGGTTCGCTGGCTGTAGCCACCAAAGTGGTCGAAGCGCTGTAATGGCACAACGGAGGAGGCTTCGGCCTCCTCCGTTTTATGCCGACGAACACGATTCCAAAAAATCTCATTGATACATAACCAACGTGAACTGCTAGAATACTCTAGCTATATTCCTTTAGGAGATCTACCATGAACAACGAAACTATCAAGGTCAGCCTGCAAATCATCGCCGTGATCGCCGTGAGTATCTCCATCGCTGTATGGGGTTACGTAGGTAGCGCGAAAGTAGTAGCGCCGACTCAAGCCTGGGAGCAATCCCAGAACCTGAAGGCAGAAATTGTCTTCATGGAAAAACAGTAATAAATCTGATCCCAAAATATTTCAGATACATATTACAAACCTGAACTGCTAGACTAAAATAGCTGTCCATCCTTTTTGCAACACCCCAAACCAACCAATAGCGATTCCGCTAGGAGATTCATTATGGAAAACACCATCATCACCGCTACCGCTGAAACCACCATTGCCGAAGTTTCCAAGAACGTATTCCAACGTGCTCTGGAAGCCGGCGCCAATGCAGTCTCCGCCCATCCGGTCGGCGCTGCCATCACCGGTACCGTTGCGGTACTGGGTCTGGGCTACGGTGCCTATCGTGGCGGTAAGGCTCTGAAGGCCAAGCTGGCTGAGCGTCGTGCAGTGAAAGCTGCTCATGCGCAACTGGATGCCACCAAGGCTGCCAGCGACAAGCCGGCTGCTGACGACCAGAAGTAATCTGGTCTGAATGGCATAGATCAGGCTGGGGTGTCCCAGCCTGATCGCTATTCTTTTTTGGTCAAAACTGGATTTGATCCAACAAGATTACACTGCTACATTATCCATGTGCACTATGCTTGGCAAGTAATTTATTACAGAGTTTGCCTCTTGTGTGAATGAAAGCCACATTCAATTTTTTGTACCGACCGTTGAAAACCCACAAAGGAAAAGCAAGATGACCATCGAAAAAGTACCGCAGCACATCCAGGACAACGCCGCCAAGATCGCCGCTGGCATCACCTACGACGCCGAAGGCAACGGCAAAGCCACTGACGAGAAAGCCCTGGTCGAATCGCTGCTGCCCGAAGGTCTGGACATCCCGACCATCAAGAAAGCGCAAGAGTTCGTTCTGGATCTCGCCGATTCCGTCACCCTGGCCAACGCCACTGCCGGCCAAGACCTGATGAAGGCCAACGGTGAACTGCAAACCGTCGGTACCAAGATCAAGATCGGCCTGGACACCATCAGCACCGAGTACGCCCGCAGCGTACAGCGTCGCAATCCGTCCACCGGCGAAACCTTCCAAAAGTACGGCGTCGTCAGCACCAAGCTGGCCTCCGGCGTCGGTGCTGGCCGTGGTAACTACAAGCGCATCGCCGAAGAGATGTCTTCTCGCGCTGCGAGTGTCTTCGGCCAGTAAGGTCAACGGTCGGCGAAAGCCGATGACTGGGTTTGGTTTCGGCCAAACCCAGTCTTTTATGCCATTTCTTTTTTAGGGGGTCTGGGTGGAACAATTCCTTTCTCTAGGGGAACGATTGAGGGATGCTTATAAACGGCGCCAGAACCTCGTTATTGAGGGTATTGACGTAAAGGGGCACCCTATCAGCATCGAATGCCGATCGTTGCTCAGACGCTATCTGGAGGCCGCTGAGAGGCTACTCAAAACCAAATGAGGTGATCTATGAGTGTAGGTGGGCATCACGTTGAGCGTTTTCGCAATAAACTCTACTCCATCGTGTCCGTAGAACCGTGTCGATTGCTGTCGGCAGGTATCGCTGCTATCGCAGGGTCTGGACTACCGACTGTCCTCGAAGTAGCTCCAACCGAACCAGAGACCGCAGCAAAGCGCTTTCTGGTCTACGCTACAAGACATGGTCATTTGTTTTACGATGAGGACATGGTGGTGTTTGTAAGTGAGTCCTGGTCTCCCATGTGGAAAACCGAGGACTTCAGTGAAACGTTCCTGATGATTATGCTACTGGGCTTACCCTCGGTGCGTATGATCGAACTGCTGGATCTATCGGTCGAGGATCTGTCTCGCGCTCAACTGGAATTCAGGGCGTTCTACACGATCATCATCGATGATTTGATTCGGGTTACCGATGTACGGATTGGCGGGTTGTAACCCGCCTTTTCACTTTTCTTTTTTGGTGTTTTAACATGCGTAATAGAGACCTGGGATCACTGTACTTCCAGAAACGGTTTGAACAACACTTCGATGGGATGTGCGCCTCTGATCTTGATGCAGCTACTGCATGGCTGCCTAAGGACGGAAAGCTTTACGCCATGGTGATTGATGAAATCCCCATGTTGTTGGTAGGTATTCCAGAAGGGACTATCGCCATGACAGAGTCTGAAGTCCTGTTGAATGGTTTCCCTAATCTGGACCATGAGTTCAGTGAGATGTTCACGGTCGGTGTCATCATTGGCTGGAACTTGGAGGATCTATTGGGGATAGCCAGGATGTCTAACCAATACCCCTTGATGTATCGGGCTAGTATGCATCAGCTGATGTTGCACATCAACGCTGCAAAAGAACACTTCGATTACAATGACTTCAAGTCCCCACCACGCATCATCATCAAACCACTTTGAGCATAAAGGGAGGGGCCGAAGCCCCTCCCGATATGACGTTACCTTACGGACGGATGAAGGTCCGGCTGGCTTCGTTCACCTTCTCGACGTAGCCGAACTTCGCTGTCATGACGTCAGCGTCGATCTTGTCTACGAACGCCGGAGCATTGTTCGGGTTGGTGCCAACCAGGTTCATGGAGTCCATGATCCGCTGAGCGAATTGGTTGACAGCCGCGCCTACTTGTTGCAGACCGGTGTATTGGATGGTGTGGATGATCTGCTCGCCATCCTGGGTCTTGTCGCGACGACCGGTATCATCACCAGCAGTGGTGGGATACATGTTGCCTACCAGCCAAGCCCGCAGTACCTTGGTGAAGGTCGGGTCCGGCTCGAAGAACAGCACGGTCATCGAGTACATGTCCGGCAGCAGGTCGGTCAGGCGGTTGTTCGCCTGCGACACGATGCCAGGTACCTTGGTGTCCGGGTCCATGATCAGCTGAGTGATCCAGTCGCGGTGCAGAGCCTGCACCGGCATACCGTATTTCTCAGGGATGGTCAGGGACGGCTCGGAGCGAGCACGGACCACGTTGGACGGGGTCTGTTGCATCTCACCAGCGCCACCAACAGGAGTTTCCTGACTGTTGACGGTGAGGGTCTTGTTCAGACCCTCCCAGGTTTGAGCGTGCAGCTCGACGATCGCCTTGAGGGCCTGGACGTAGTCCTGGCCGTTGGGCAGCAGACCGAAACCACGCGGGGCTTCGATCAGTTTTGCAACCACGTTACGCCGGATCTGATCGGTGTTCCCATGGAAGTAGCGGAAGTCAGTCTGGTAACCATTCTGACCGCCGATGGCCAAATTGACCATCGGTGCTTCTTGACCAATGTGGAACGCCCGGCTGGCGTTCATGATCGAGTCCTTATGACGGCTCATTATGCAGCCTCCTCATCAGCACGCTTGGCGACGATGGTCAGCGTTTCGACCGTCTTCATTCCCTGAGAGGCCCAGGTGATGTCGGTGTGCCAGCTGAAACCACGTTGCACGTCACCAGCGGTGTAGTACGAACGGGGGGTGATCTCACCACGATCGTCGTAACGACCGGTGGTTTGCTCGACCAGGTAGGTGTCCACACGGTCCACAAACTGCTCGTTGCTCAGTTTGGAGTTACCGGTGTGCATCCGCCAGGCACGCTCACCGATACGGGTGAGGTTGCAGCAGATCGCCATGTTGAAGAACGAGGTCAGGATCGAAGTGTCGTCCGAGTAGATCGTTTGCAGACCCGGCCAGAAGACCGAATTGCGATCGAAGTTCTGAGCGAACACCAGACCATTCTGCCAGTCCTGGTTACGGGCTTGTGCCGACTTGGAAACCGCGTTGTGGTTCTTGTACTCGGTCACGATGTTGCCCGGAGCCGAATCGAACACAGCCGACGGTTGCATGTAGCCATTGGCGGCGCCCATGTAGGCAGCACACTTCTTGGCGAATGCCACGGTAAACGGCAGCAGACCCTTGTACTTCGAACCGATCAGCTGACCTGCGTTGCCCATCAGGACGACGCGGCAGGTTTCGGTGCCGTAGTAGTCGGACTCGGGGATCGAACGGAAGTGAGCACGCAGGGAAGCGGCGAGGGACGCTTCTTCACTCGGCGAGTTCAGGTCGGCGTTGTAAGCCTGGGTAGCCACCACGATGTAAGCATCGCGACGCTCTTGCAGGATCACAGCCATCTTCTTCTTGGTTTCGATCGAGAAGCCCGAGTCGTACATGCAGCTGAACGGATACACGGCGGTATCGGTGTACGGAATCGGACCGGTTTCGAACGCGTCCAACTCGGAAGCCACGGCAGCGTCGAAAGCATCGTTACCCAGAGCGCCATCGGAACCTTCACGGGCCCAGTGGTTGGTGTTCTCGGTGAACACCAGAGCTTGGGAGCTCTCCACCGGAGTTTCCAGGCGGAAGGTGTAGTACGGAACGCCAGCTACGGTGGTAGCGGTGAGCAGGTTGATGGTGTGTTCCGGGGTAACAGCCGCGTTGATCAGACCGTGGGATTCTTCCAGGGCGTAGATCATGTCCAGCAGAGCTTGGACGTTGGCGTGGTACACGTGGAACTTCTTGAACGGACCGTAGCCAGTGAACTCTTCCGGGTTCGCAGCTTCGTAGCTTTCCAGCAGTACGTCGTCAACGAAGAACGCTTTCTCGGTCTTGCGATCGATCACGTTTTCTTTGAGCGAGAACTCGGTGTACTGCTCGCCCTGACGGTTGGTGATGATGCTGGCGGTGGACAGAGCATCGGCACGCTTGACCGCAAAGAAGCGGTAGATGAACGCACCAGCGTCGTCGACCAGGTCGGCGTCGGCAGCGATGGCCGAGTTCAGGGTCGGGGCCTGGATACGGAAACCGATGTTGTTACCACGCGAACCTTCGAAGCGAGCTTCCACGTCGAAGATCGGGTAGAAGGTGGAAACGGTGCCACCAGTGGCAACCAGTTCGCCTTCGGAAGTCGGGGCGCTACCGAAATCGGAATCACCATCGACATTGACTACGATCGGCTTGACGACCCAACGAGCACGGTGACCCGCTTGGACGCCGGCCGGGGTGGTCGGAATCAGGCTACCGTTGGCAGCACGCAGATAGGTGCCGTCTGCGGCACGCTGATAGGTGGGGAGATCGTCAGCGACGATATCCAGACCGATACGCAGTTTGGCGGACTTGGCACCAGCGCCCAGCAGGCGACGGATGAACACCAGGTTACCTTCGCCCATTACCGCTTGAGCAATGGCCGATTGGTGGGTGTAGAAACCCTTGGTGGCGTCCAGACTTTCCAGACCGAAGATGGAGGAGAAACCACCCCCACCAACGAGAATGGCGTCATCGGTCGGACCCCACTGAGTGAACAGGGGGATCAGGGGCAGGTGGATCGGCAGAGCCTCTTCTTCGAAAGTCTGAGGCGTGCCGCTGTCGTCCCGGAAACCGCGGATGATAGTCCGCGGCAAGGAACTGGCAATGCTGATATTAGCGGACATGAAATGTCTCCCATGGGATGAGTCACAAAACTTCTCACGCGCGTGAAGTCTATAACGAATGGTATGGCCAGAATACTCAGCGTCAATACTCTGTGCAGTTGGCGCGACCACATACTAATTTGTAATAAAGTATTAGGACCTCCTATTACTTTAAAACCAACAAGGGAGCAATCCACGATGTTCTTGTCACCGTATCAAACGACCCCCTGCAAAAACTCCGTCCTCACCAAGATCGTTCAAGAGATCATTAACGAGAAAATCGACGGGTATTTGGATCAAGAAGGAAGTGTCCTTCAAGTCGGTCCACGTTCTCAAGCCGTCCCGGTTTTCCAACAACCGTTAACCGCTCTCGAATTCGGCGATCGCAATAACAAACCGGAGATCGTTATCGATTGCCGTGGATATGTGAAGACGGATCGCTCCTCGGGTGCTCGTTATATCGCTAATGCTAGCGAGTACGAGTTCAACATGGATCGAGCCATCCTCCAGCTGTTCTGGCAGAAGTACACCAAGTCGGATTTGCTCCGTGTAGGTGACCTGCCGGGTATCACGTTCACCAACTGGATTAGTCGTACCATTGCTGGTAAATTGGGCTTTGATCCTGAACAGCAGATGATCCTGACCGTGGTCTGTGCGTACTACTACACCAACCTCTTTTATGAGCAAGTGGAGTACGACGATCAGGTAAAAACGAAGTCTGCTCAAATCATTGCACGCTGGACGCGCATTCCGGTGGCCCGGATCTTCGAAATCATCGATCCGCTGGAGTACTTGGCGAACATCAAAGAGTTCGTTGGAGCTATCCACAAGTCCATCGAAAGTCCGCGTGTAGAACCCATCGACGTCGGTTTCCTCTATGCCCTGCTGGGCAGTGGTTGGTTCTCCACCAGCCGTGAAACCGTGTGCGTGGCTCTGGAACACCCGCCCACCTTCATCGCTCTGATCAAGGCCTCGATGGAATCGCGCAGCTACCGTAGCGCGACGATTGCCAAGGTGGCACTGATGGCGGTCAAGGGTGGTAACGATAAAGACTTCTTGAATGGGTTAGCATTCCTGCTCAAAGGTCTGAACTGACCTTATCGGAGTTAACATGTCAGCGACCGACTACCTGCTGGAGCACGCGACGAAAAACGTCTGGTGTTCTCCAGAGCAAGATTACCAGCACATCGTGAGACCCAAGCGTATCTCGCCACGTGCTGGTGTACGTAACAAAACCGAAGTCCTCTGGTCGATGATCCCGCTGCCCACTTCCACTGACTGGTATCACCTCTACCAGATCGGTGAAATCACCCCCCAGATCTTGGGACTGGGGGCCAAGAAGATGCAATGGATCACCGTGGAAGCTCAGTGTAATGCTGAACTCCTGATGCTTGACCTCTATACCAACCAAGGTATTCAGATCCCACGCTTCTGTGCGTACCTGCTTCATACCAACGATGGCAACTTGCTGTTGGCTGTGAAGCACATGCCGGAAATCGCTTTACTGGGCACCGACCATCTGTACATGCGATTCTACTCCAACGCCTATTTCAACCGGGGTATCTCGCAGACGGCTGACGACGGTCTGAAGGTCAAAGGTCGCTTCATTGTTGACGAAGACACGCAATACGTCTTCCAGCGCGAATGGCGCGACCACAAGATCCTGAATGGCTACGCTTTCGCCTTCGTTAATGGTCGCCGTGTACACGACCTCAATGTAACCACTTTGGCTATCGGTGATTACGCCGAGTTCGTCTGGGACAGCAGCGTTCGCCACGTAATCGAGTTGGCACTGGATGATTGCCCTAACTTCCTGAGCACCATTGACCAGAAGCAGAAGTTCCTCCTGCACTATCCCGGTATTTCCGATAGCATCGAATTCCGGGACGATGTGGACGTCTACCTGATCAAGCGGACGAACGAGAACATCTACGAAGGTGTTTACTACCACAAGAATGCTGAAGATGCCATGCGCATGATAACCCACAAAGACTACAGCATCCCGGTGCAGTATGTCATGGGTTACCTCGCAGCCAATCCGCAGTGGGGACCGGTCGATGGCCTGTCAGTAATCCTGCACATCCGTGACAGCGGGTTCACACGTCCTCTGGTGGATGAACATCATCGTATCAAAGAGCTGTACAAGCTCCCTGATACAGATCTGCTCATGGCGATGGTGGGTTCGGAGTCGAACGTACCGGAGTGGCGTGCCGAGAACCTGGAGATGAGCAAATACCCGGCTCTGATGCGTCATATCGGTGGACAACTGCCGATTGCGGATATCCAGACGGCTTACGGCTATAACGCTATCAGCAAGCTGGTAGCGGATACTCCGCAGGTCTTGGGTGACGGTGAAGAATGGGTGGAGTTGCCACACGGCCTCTGGAATAACTCAACCATCTACGAGTACGATGCCAACGGTGTCATGCTCGAATACCACAACCACGGGACCGGTAAGTTCTATCCTCCTCGTAACCCTGCGTGTAAATACGTAGAGGGAATCGTGGGTAAGGGTGGTACGAGACTGAACACGATCTACAACAAAACCAACGTCGTATTGGATAACACGCTGAACTATCGGTTCTATGTGTGCGAAATCCTCGATGGTAAGCCTACTGGTAACTGGATGGATGTCACTGGCGATGCCACCTATTACCAAATGGTCTCGGGGGCGGTGTTGTGGAAAGTCGACATGGACAACTACTACACCGCGATCAAGAGCGACGATACGTTTATCGCTTACGATCTGCTGTTGTCCTATCGTGACGGCGTGCATCGGTTCACCATCAACGTCGACGAAGTCCGTACCGATGGCGTGGTCTATCCGGGTAAAGCCGAGATCCCGCCGGGTGCACTGGACATTTGGCTCAATGGATATTCCCTGATCCGTGATCTGGATTACTTTGTTAACTGGCCAGAGATCTGTCTAGTGAACAAGGAATATCTGATCGAAGGACTGGAGCAACGGATCACCATCCGTGGTACCGGGTTCTGCAACCCCGACATGTCTCTGCCCAAGGCTGATGACTACGGGTTTGTGAGCTACGGTCAATTGAGCAAGAACAATCGGTTCGATATCCGTGACGACAAAGTCATGCGAATTGTGATCGACGGTAAGCTCAAACTGCGTGATGAATTGGTCTTCGCCGAAGATGGTAGTGTGGCGGTGTCAGCCAACGTCAGGAACGGTTCTCCGTATCTGATCGATGACATCGTGGTGCCCCTGCGCGACCTGACCACCGAAGACACGTATTCGATGCGTGCCACGTCGATGGCAGTGGATAAGCGGGTATCCGATTACTTGACCCTCAAGCTACCTGATCCTACCCCACCCAATCCAGACTCCATTCCTCGCAAATACCAGATCTACAGCCCGTACGCTTCCAAGGTCATGTACGATCTCCAACACGGGATCTTGCAGTTGGATGACTTCATGGGACAGTACAGCGACATGGATCTGCGTGAGGCGCTGACGCCTTACGAGTGGTTGTTGGAATACGATCCGTGCTACAAACCCAGCATCGATCTCGACCAGGTGAGTATCCATCCGCACAACCTCTATACCGAAATCACCCTGAACGTCTACCAGTATCGTTTTCTTATGAGGACTATTCGTCTTAAATTGAACGATCGTGTGGACATCACCAAGTTCGTGAAAATCGAACCCGGTTTCGAGCATGAGACTGCCGATCATCCCCATCCTTACCGGGTAACTCCGTAAGGCTAATAACCTCGCACGGGACACGGGTAGGTAACTGCCCGTGTATCACCAATGGCACAAAACGATTTGCTTGACGATACGCCAGGCTTGTTCATCAGCGATCCTGATCGCCGGTTTACAGTCTGGGGTATCTGGGAGATCTATACCGGTGAAGACGGTGTAGGTCAGTATTGCCCTAACCCCGATGACGCTGTCCTGGACTGGGACAATGGTTGGTTGCGTGTCGCTGGTGTCGATTACACCACCGGCTTGTCCGACCTGCGTCAATGGAAGATCCGTACCAACCCAGAAGAACTGAGCGACGAAGACATCTTGCTCGGTGTCGGTCCTGGTTATCAATCAGAGACCTGGCGTGTCTATCTGGACACCCGTCGTGTACCGAACATCCTGCAAGTGGATGGTCGTCTGCACATTTACGGTAGCTCAGCTGAATACATCAAGATCTTCAAAGGTACCGACATCAGTGTCAATGGTACTGTGATCTCGGCGTTCTACGATCAGTCCGACAACTTCCTCGGAGAGAACATCCCGATGGAACTGGTGGCCACTGAGCTGCTGAACAACCGCGCTATCAAAGCACCGGTGACCGGTTTCACCAACGCCACCCTGCAAGACGGTGAACTGGTCACCCTGGTGGTGTACAACACCCATGGTGCGGTAGTAACCAAAGTGAAGCTGCTGGTGGATAACTGTTCGCTGGTCCGTCGTAGTGACGCCAACAAGCGTTACGTGACGGGTATTCGTCTGGTTTCTCCGTTCCTCTCGGAAGCCGATACCGCTCTGCTGGAAGTGCCGATCAACGTCGACTTGGCATCGGTCATCATGAAAGGTGTGGTCGAATTCAGCGATGGCGATACCGACGAGTACACCATCTCCATGGACGGCAGCACTCGCATGTCCCTCTATGGTTTGAGTGACTATGTACCGACGTCGCTGGGACAAACCGTCCCGATGACCCTGAACTACGTCCTGGCGGAGAACGAGTTCTCCTACGTACACGGTGTGACTGCCAACGGTAGCATTACCGAGCGTTACCGCGCCAAGACGATTGCCGTGGACAATGCTTACAGTGTCAAACTGTACGCTTACCCGGTCTGGCAGAACGACGTCAATGGTTACACCCTGGACTTCTGGCTGTACAACCTCGATCGTGCCGAATACCACCGCGTTCCGCGCGGCCTGGTTACGGTGGTGGCAGGTTCGCGCAACTTCGATGGCCTCGACATGCTCACCGTGCAGAAACTCACGGTGTCGGTCAACCTGTCGGAAGTCGATGCGAAGTACAACAACTACACCCACGTTCAGACGTTCAACATCTCGCTCAAAGAGTCGGGTAACGTACGTACAACGAACTGGGTGATCAACTTCAATCCGGGTAGCACTGACAGCTTCGGTGACGGTCTGGAAGCGGCGATGTTCTTCATCAACTCGAACAACTGGCTGGTCAACATCGGTAATGGATACAACTCCAAAGCTGAGTGGCTGCGTCATGTGTTCTACGCGACCGAACCGCTGTACGACAGCTTCAGCGAAAACCAAGCGCCCGAACCGACCCATTTCGTCGTTCGCACCAAACTGCGTCGTGTGGAATTCACGATCGACATGTGGAACAACGATCTGGCCGTTTACAACGACCTCAACGAGGGCGAGACTCTGTTCATCGAGTGGATCAAACGGACTCCGTCCAACGATCTGCAACTCGGTGTTACGGGCCTGCCGATGCATCGTTCCAACTAAGTTGGGTAAAGACACCGGGTCGTTTGACCCGGTGTTCTTTATGAGGTATTCAAGGATTGCCTTATGTCAATACTTTTCTTAGCAGAGTGGGACCTGTATCCGTCTGCTATTGCGGATACTTCAACGAAAAATACCTCGTTTCTAGAGCTGGCTGCATTGTTCCGTTCGATGGGGGTGAAGAACTACTACTTCCATCTGGCTTTGCTTAACCCTGCGTTACAGGGAGTCGATCCGTTCGCGGAGGATCTCACTGAAGAACAGCAGGCGATGATCAAACTCGAATGCATGTTTAACCCATGGTACTTCATTCGAGAAGTGCTGCGGTTCCCGCCATCAGCAGGTAGTACACCTATCCCGTTGCGAGCGAATCGTGCCAACATTTCCTTGTGGTGGGCGTTTCTTAACCACATCGACTATTTCCTGATCCAGCCGCGTCAGACCGGTAAATCGGTTAACTCGGACGGGATCTCTGTCTGGTATCAGCTCTTTGGGGCAAGAAACAGCCGTGCTAACTTGTTCACCAAGAACGGCGACTTGATCAAAGAAAACATTGCGCGCCTGAAAAAGATCCGTAAGCTGCTGCCGGCGTACTTGGTGGATATCACCAAGAACGACACCGACAACCAACGCGAATTTACCAACCTGGCTCAAGGTAACCGTCTGGTTGCTGTACAGGCCCAGGCTAACGAAGACTCCGCTCGTAACGTAGGACGGGGTTTGACCGCTGGTTTCAACCATACCGACGAAGTTGCATTCCTGAAGTTCGTACACATCTCCGTCCCAGTAATGCTGGCCGGTTCTGGTGCAGCTCGTGAAGAAGCTGCACGCAACGGTATGCCGTACGGGAACATCTTCACCACAACTGCTGGGAAGATCGATACCGACGAAGGTGCATTTGCGTACAACATGCTCAAAGAAGGGATGCCGTGGACGGAAATCCTTTACGACTGCAAGGACCTCAAAGATCTGCGTACCACTGTTCGGGCTAGTTGCCGGACTGAGGCACTGATGATCAACGGGACGTTCAGTCACCGTCAACTCGGTTACACCGATGATTGGCTGCGGGCACGTATCGCAGAGGCTCGTCAGAAGGGTGATGAGGCTCGTCGTGACTACCTGAACCATTGGACATCCGGTACGCTGTCTAACCCGCTGTCTACAGTCATCCTGGAGAAGATCCGCGAAAACGTCAGAGAACCCAACTACATCCAGCGTTATGAGAAGGAAGGTTATCTCCTGCGTTGGTACGTGGAGTTTGAAGAAGTCGCTCGTAAGTTGCGTGGCCGTCAATTGATCATGGGTCTGGATACGTCCAACGCTACTGGTCGAGATGCGATTACCGGTGTGATCGTGGATGTCTCCACGCTGGAAGTGGTGGGTACCATTGCGGTATCTGAATCCAACCTGCAAATGTTCTCTATTTGGCTCGCCAAGTTCATGGAAGAGTACGAGAACGTAACGTTGATCCCTGAGGCTAAGTCCACTTGGATTGCGATTCAGGACTTCCTGCTGATCAATCTCCCGATGAAGGGCATCGATCCGGGTCGTCGTATCTACTCTCGTGTAGTGGATCGTAAAGACGAATCTGAACGTGATCGTCGTGATTACGCCGAGTACGCCAAGAAGACCTCCAGTCTCAACCACTATAACCAACACCGTGATCAGTTCGGTTTCCCGACCAATGGTCCGCTGCGTGAATTGTTGTACACGACAGTGATCCAAGAAGCTGGTAAGAAAACCGCTGCGATGGTACGCGACCAGAACCTGGCTGCCGAGATCGGTGGTCTGGTGACCAAGAACGGTCGGATCGACCACAGTTCTGGTAAGCACGACGACCACGTCATTTCGTGGCTGCTGTGTCACTGGTTCCTCACCTACGCCAAGAACCTCGAACACTACGGCATCGATGTATCCATTGTGAAACGTAAAGTGTACGAAGCCGAACACCAGCTGTCTCAGCGGGAACTCTTCGAATACGAACGTCAACAAGGGTACAAAGAGGAAATCGACGATATCCTTGGCCGGATGTCTACTCGCGTCAGTGACTTTGAGTTGCTCAAACTGGAACATCGTTTGGAAACCCTGTACAACAAAATCGACAAGGAGACTTTCCTTAGCGAGTACGGGAGTATCGATGCTCTTAAACGAGACGCTCAAGAGAAACGAGGACGAACGAGATCGGTCACCATGTCCCGTCAAGGACAAGACACCCCCAACATCGACATCAAGAAGATCATGTCTGGACGAATGGTCAACAAAAACGTCACTGTGTGTTGACGGCATATCGGGGAGGGTTCGAACCCTCCCCGATATGCCGTTACGGACGTTCCACAACAGCGTTATACAGCCAGCTATGGATCGCATTGAATTGCTTATAGGTAGCATCAACTACCAAGTCGATGAATGACAACTCATCGGACGCAGCATGTGCGTCCCAGTTAGCTTTCTTCCATCCAAAATCGGCGATGGCCGCTTCCACTTGTTCGGCACGATAAGGATAGTCGTCAAAGCCGACAAAGCCCATACCGTCCATAATCTTTTCCGACAAGTCGATCAGATCGTCTCCAAGTTCGTACAGACTGGATGCAGCTTTAGCCAAACGCAAAACCTGCTCAGGTGTCAGCGGCTGAAACTCTGCATGCACGTCGGCGACTTTGAGTGTAGTCTCGAAGTCATCCATCGAGAAGTCTTTGGGAACACCGAGTGACAGACACGATTCCAGCTTGTACTTCTCGCTAGGGCGGGGCGGTTGCTTCGAATACAGGGAAGTGATCACTTTGGTGATGGAAGGGATGGACTCTTCAGTCTTGTGAGCTTCCCATTCCTTGGTGACAGCAGCAGTGATGCTATCCCCCCATTTCATCCAATTCGGATAGACCTTCTCGGCGTCCTTTAGGAAAGCTCCCAATTTCTTAACGCCATCTTCCAGTTTCCGAATGGTTTCATCGACCGATAGGACTTTACCTTTGTCGCTGAGAACACCACCGTTGGTACCCGACAAAATAGTCGGCTTAACGTGTATGGTGGCGCTATTAACCCAGGTGGAATTGCTGTATTTATCTCGAATGTGTTTAACCTTTTCCGATTCGGTAGGTGCTTTGTGAGCAGTAACTGCTTCGGCCTTTTGTTCCTTGGCTTTGTTGAAAAACCACTCGAGGGTCACTTTAACCCGATTGATGTTATCTTCGACTTTGTCGAGGATGGATTCGACGCCCGCTTCGGCTTCCATACTGCAAGCCGGTGACCCAACCGACAAACCAGCGTACGCACCGGTCAACTCCAACAGGTTGGTAGCTTGTTCCAGCGAAGGGGAGTTTTTACGCAACTGACGAAGGCGGTGTTCGAGGCCTTTGAAGTTACTACGCAATGTAAAGTAATTCATCTCGATTTATTTCCGGTAGAAGTGCATGGTAAACGTACGCAACAGAATGTACAGAATACACCCGGTGCGAACAGCGGCAATTACAGAAGCGTTCTTCGATTTGATGGAACGCTTAGTGATACGTTCAGCGGTTTCGCGCATGGTAAGCATGGTCGAGTCCGATGCACGAGAAGCAGTATACAGAGCACGCATCCGAGCCAACAGCCCACCGATGTCACGGACATTACCCATGGTATCTGCGTTGGTCGAAATGTAATCGAACGCATGAGTCAGGGTATCGTCGATAAGACGGTCTACATCTTTGTCACCACGAGGACCGGAGTTCAGGGAAATGTAGTTGAGCGTTTCTTCCAGCCCAGACGGGGGCATGGTCGGCATGGCACTGGCAATGATGTTCACCAGTTCGTCCAAAACGAAAGTACGGCGATCGTTCACCGTTTCGTGGATATACCGACGATACTGGGTAAAGTTACGCTGCATGGCTTTGACATGGACTTCGCCATCCAGTGAAACCGTCGAGGTGGTGCTACGGATCAGGCCCTTGGGGTCTTTCAGCACTTGTTCGAACTCGTCACGGATGTGGTTGAGGATCGACTTGATACGACCCTGGATGTCGTTGACCATGTAGACGATAGCTTTATCGTTATCGAACTTGGTGTACGTCCGGTAGTGGATACCGCCTTTGGCCAGAATATCGTGAGCACGAGAGAGCAGCAGCGCGCCCCAAGAACCCTTGACCTTCAGACCGAACTTCTTTGACAGGCGAGCGTAGGTGGCAATGGCTACCGCTTCATCCGCCGGATAGGTGAACCAATGAGCCAGAATCGAAGTGATAAACTTGTACTGCAACATGAGTAGGGCGTCGATCATCCCAGACTCTTTCTCACTAGCGCTGAGGTGTGGACTGGTGAAGATCCGGTGTACCACCCAGAGACAGGACAGGTTCATGACGTCACTGGATACGTGACGGGTCGGAACGATGGCTTCGAGTTTGTGCAACTCTTCCTCGATAGCCAGGTCATCCGCTTCGAGGACTTCGTCGAACCAGCGGTTGTAGTCTTCATTGGGACGGAAGCGCACCACTTGGACACCCATCAGGGTACCACCAAAGAAAGCGATGTGGTCTTCGTTCTTGTTGGCAAAGCCAACTACGTAAGACTTGAGTTTCGTTAGGAACGCCCGATCGAATTTAAGATCGGGGCATCCCTCGTTATAGACTTGAAGAATATTCTTTTCCACGGGAAATGTCCCTTACTCGAAATGTTCACAAGATCTGTAATGAAAAAAATTTCACTCACATATTACAGCAGTGATATACACCACCAATCCATTAGGAGTAAGCCTCATGCAAGAGAACAACGTGTGCGTTAAGGAACTGCTGGCTAACAACGGTCGCATGGAACCGTCGCTCGATTTCGACATCAACCTCGATCTCGATTTCATCAGCCAGGAGATCCAACGCATGGAAGCACCGGTGAAAGTGGGTAACAAAATCGTCATCGACGACTGTCCGGAAATACTGGACTTCGGCCGTACTCCGGCTGAGAAGGTGGCTATGCACCTCGGCTTCCTGAAAGCTGAGATGGAAGCATCGCCTAACGTCACCCTCAAACCCGAGGAGCTGACCAAATACGCCAAAGGGCGTTACGGTGTGTTGCTGGACAACGTCAACAAACTCTTGCGCAAGAAAGTCAAGGTCATGTGCAAGAGCGATGCTGACATCAACTGGCAGGCTGCTGCCGAACTGGAAAAGCGTGGCTTTGTCGTAACCTACGACAAGACCAAGAACACGGTGAGCGTCGCTGTATACAACAGCGCCATCGTGGTCTGAACACCCTTACCCACAGGTACCCCCCTTGTCCTGTGGGCCTTTTGAAGAGACGTTTCCTTCGGCACTGCTTTGTGGGAGAGTAGTGCTGGAGTGTCTCTTCTTTTTTATTACAAAAAGTATGTACACGATGTACGTACTCGATTAACGAACACCCTAAAGCGCTCGAGACGCTACGGGGAATTGCAAATGGGGAAAAAGAACTACTATGAATTACCTTTTGGTTGGTTTGATACAGGCTATGCTTCAATCTGCTGAGGTGAAGGGTATACCCACCACCAACCTCAATGCTGACGAACACGAACTGCTTCCGATCGAAGTGCAACGGGTCGTCGAAGAAAGCGAGAACCATCTGGTCGTCGTCGATCAGGGTCTCCGTCTCAAACCCCATATCACCGTCGCATTGCGTGATGCTGGCTACTCGCTGGAATACAACGAGTACGTCTACATCTGCACGCCGAAAGGCAAGATCGCTATCGGTTGACCGAATACACTGGGAGGAGCATAGGCTCCTCCCTTTATGCCGTCCTATAGGAGTTTTACCATGGATAGTCACATCGTCGATTACTACGGCGTTACCAGTAACAAAGACCTTGATGGAAAACTGATGGAACTGGTCTTTGATGAAGAGATCGAGAAAATCCTCGGTAAACGAGCCATCCAGTTGAAGTACGTGGATCTCGCTAGTCTGGGTGATGTACCGAACATTGATCTCCCTACCATCGTAGCAAACGACATGGAACACATCTGCTTCGTGGACGTAGCGTCTCTCTGTAAGCCGCATGAATACGGTCGGATGGAATGGGACCTTGGTAACGGTCAGGCTGCTTTACAACCCATCTACATCGCTGAGGAAGCGGTGTATGTAGGGAAGTTGTTCTTATACGGTCCTCGTTCGATGGACTTCTTCTCGACCTTCGAACTAATGCTTCCTGAAACAGTAGAGGTATTGGAGAAATACCTCGCTTCACGTGAATAAGGTATGAATGGAGGGGTTCTTACCCCTCCTTCTCTCTTTTATTTTTTACTCGATCTCTAATCGATATGTTCAACCCTCGTTTGTTGAAGGGGGGTGATCTATATTGACGACTGTAAGGAGGAAATATAGATCGGGGGGATGCTAGGTAGATTAAGTCTGTCTGGGATTTCCGGAAGGTACGGAGGATGACTGCCCTTGGGGAGGTCAGCCGGAGTAACTGTAGGCCAGACAGATAACATTGCTCTTATAGGGAGGCGAAGCCTCCCCTTATATAGAGTAAGTAAGAAGAAGAATCACAACAAATGAGAAATGTATAATTAATTACTACTCTAAGTTTAGTAGTAAATATTTAGAAAATCCTTAAATGATCATGAATCATCGGTATCAAGGAACGAAGCAATGTACGTACAAGGAATCATCCTGACTTGGTTAATGTTAGCTATCCTCTTTCTGAGTTTGATAGCCATGAGACCGATAGTCTCGGAGACAGTATACGTCTTAGGCATGCGATCCTTTAAGGTTGCATCCATGATGGTCTTTGCTACCGTGGTAATCACGATCGTATCCTTGATGATGTTCGATACGGCAAGAGAGGTACTGTTGTGAACGGAAAACAAATGTTCTGGACACCGAGTCTGGAATCGAGTGAAGAGAACCAGAATCTGGATGGCTATGCTGAGCAGCCAGTGGTAGCCATCTACTTACCTGAACGTGACGGGACAGAGAACCCGTTAGTGGATCTGGATATCCAAGGTGCCAGTCTCCGCTACCTGTCCCATCCGGTGAGACCGAATGCGTCGGTGGAAGGGATGCAGCAGATGCTCCATCAGGGAGAGAAAGAGATGGAGGCTGTGCGAGCTGAAGCTAAGATGGCTTTGGACAAAGCGGTAGAGCACACTGACTACACGCTGTACGTATTTGACGAGTCTACGGACAGTCAGCTGTACAAAGCGTTAGGTGAGCAAAAAGACGTGACTGGGGCGTTGATCCTGGGTCATGTTGATGAATCCCGTCTGGAAGTGGTAAAAGAACTGGAAGAGAAGCTCGGTTTGGAGTCGGTCTTTTACAGTCCGGGTCAGGCAGCTGTGCGGATCGAGCGTGTGCTGCACGCTCGTAAGCGGTGGGTGTGGCGCTAGCACTCTATGCAGTGTGCATCTATGTACTAGGGATGGTGCTGATCCATTACCTGTTGTGTACAGAGTGCGAGTGTGTGGCTGATGACTACGGGTTAACGGTATACGGGAACGTGATGCGCATCTACATCCTCATCGTCATGGCACAATGGGGATTACATGTGCTCCTGATAGGACAAGGATAGGGCATAAAGGCGTAGGGATCGTCCTACGCCTTTATGCCGTTATATCCCAAAAAAGAACGTTCGTACATTATTCACATGGAACGGGTTCGTACCTAAAACATTTATCTCAATAATCCCACCCCCGAGTATCTAACATGACTAACAAGGAAACCAACCTGGAGTTACACCTCGAAGCTTTGGAGGCTGCAATCAGCACGGAGATGCTAGTGGACATTATCTACCTGGATCGTTACCGGTAGATCATCGTTGGAGAACTGTTAACGCTGGCCGAATCATAAGTGAAGAACGGAAGAATAGAGTTTCTGAAATACACTTAGGGAAGGTCGTTAATTCAGAAACTCGAGAGTTATTACGTCAGAGTTCTCTGTCTCGCGGTGCCAATGCAACTTTTAAGAAAGCGGTCATAATCGAGGGGTACGAATACCCCTCGATCTTAGCAGCGTCGAAAGCTTTAGGTATCCCTCATCCAACGGTTCGCAATCGAATAAATTCGGAAGCGTTTGTCTGGAGAGAATGGCTTTGGAATATCTAGCGAAGACCACCGACGGCCATTTTTAGAATTTGTCTATACTTTTCCGTATCCGACATGACACTGCTGACACGCCATTTGTCGTTGAGCAGTTCTTTGTACATCTGGTTGGCGTCAGCGTAGCTGTCGACGACTTCACGGAAGCGACCGATGTTGCTACCGGCTTTGATCTGACCTTCATCGAGCAGGATGATCAAACGATTGTGAATGATCCCCTTCGCAGCCAATACCGCCAGGTCAGCAAACTTACGGTAGTAGCCGGGTTTGATGTTGGCGAAGTTCGGCTCATGAGTCACTTGGCACCGCAGCCACATGTCGGGATTCATCCCTTGGGCGTCGCTGATCATCACGGTGTTTTCGCCGATGAGTGTCACGTACGGGGAATTGGTGTTAGGGATCGGCAGATGCGATTGCATCACCCCTTGTGCGGCATTCATCAGTACCGACGATTGGTTGGTCATGTTGGTACCACCGAATGTGGTATACCCACTACCAAAGGTTACACCGTACACCGCAGTAATCGACCGCCCACCCGTGAGTGTATCCGGGATGCGGTAGATGTAGTTCCATTGGTCGGTTTGTTCGACGGGAACATTGCGCAGCGAAACGATGGTTTCCACACCACTGCACAGGTTGATGTCAGTGGCCACTCGACCCTCGACGACTTCCTTACGGATGATCGATTCGATCGAGACACCTAATTGATTGTCGCGATACCGTTCGCGACGAGCCGGATCGTAACGGCGGGGCATGAAGGCTTCTTGTAGCACTTCAGCCGGAATTTCGTACTGGATTTGGTCCAGTGCATAACTGATCGCGTTCATGATTGACTCCGCGGTTTTTAATAACAGACTCACACCATTAGTTATGGAGTAACCGTGTTCTACGATAGTGAGTTCATGCCGACCGATCCGGCAGCCACATCCGAACCGACTATGTACGGTGATGTGGCGACTGCCATTGTTTGCTACGTCCAGTTAGAGCAGGCGTGGCGTAGGTTCTTTACCAAATACCCTTTAACCACCCCAACCACTGGAGCGTAACTGTGGACATCAAAAACATCAACGAAATCCGTCCGTACCTGGATCTCCTGAACAAGGATAAATCCGAAACCATGCGTGGTAAGGTGCTGGAGGTGAAAGACAACGTAGTCACCGCCGCCATGACACCGACCATCAGCGTGAAGTTCGAACTGGCTGAAAGCATCAAGCTGAAGAAAGGTGCCGACATCCTGGTCGATCCGGTTAAAGGTACCTTGTTCGCCACCAACGAACAAGGTGCACTGGTCGAAGTGGAAGTGATCAAGCCCACCCGTGGCTGCACCACCAAAGATCGCGATCTGATGCGCGGTCAGTTCTAATCAGTGAGGGGCTTCGGCCCCTCCCTTTATGTCGAAAGGGTCGGTATGACAGCGATAGTCTATCACAACGGTCAGTTGATTGCTGATCGTCGTAACATTTACACCGGTACGCCGATGTGTCCAGTCGATGCGGGCAAGATCTTTGTCAGTCAAGACGGACAGTTCGCCTATGGGATCGCTGGTAAAGGTGTTTCTCCTACCCAGCGTGACAAAGCCGAACACGCTTTACGCCATGTGATTTCGACAATGATGGTTTCTGGCGCAGACGCCCAACATCTAGCAGAGATCACGGACTATCCACTGGAACAAGGGATCGTCGTCACCAAGACAATGGCTTTCTCATTGATCGAGTTTATGGAGATGCAAGTCCGAGTAAACCCAGGTATTACAGTCGGCTGTGGTTCTGGCGGAATGATCGTGGCACTTATGCTCCGCATGGGCAAGACTATCAAGGAAGCCGAGTCCGCGATTCGTCGACACGACCCCATGACTGGCGACCAGTTCGATGTGATCAAGGTAAAGTCACTGAAACCCTTTGTTATCGCGAAGAGTAAGTAACCATGGGTCTACGCGTTTTATTGGTCGATGACTACGTCGGACTTCAGCTGGTCGTCCCTTCCAATGATGGTAAGTACACCAAAGGTATTCGGCGATCTGTGGAGAGTTACTTCACTCGTCACGGATTCATCGTACCACTGGGAGAAATAGGGCTGAGTCTGGCAGATGTACTGGACAATAAAGTCCCATCATTCATCCTGAAACACCAGACTACCCAAAGCAACCATTTCCTATTGACACACGACGCGAGCATGTTTCAAGTCGATGTCTATTTCCCCGGTGAAGATGGAAAAATGGAAATGGATGGACATTCCATTGCGTATGGTCCCGGTCTGCGCACTGCTGTCGGTAACACCATCATGCACAACGAACTCGCCTGCGCTGTATTGGATAGTGTCGAGGATCGCGAAACCATCGGTAAAGAACTCATCAACATTTCCACCAGCAACGGCTTTCCCTTCGTCTGGATGTCTATCAAAGAAATCCAAGACAAACTCCACCAGCTCTACCCACTCACTCAAGAGGAACTACCCCAATGAGCATCGCCCTGATCAACACCCTGCTGCATGACGCCGTCCGTTACAATGAACTGGGTCAGCAACCCGGTTGCTGTAACGCCATCATGATCTCCGAATCGATGGCCTATCATGCGTACCTGCGCATGCACAACGCCATCGTCGAAGCCCTGCGCAATGGCGTCGAGTGTGACGCAGCCAGTATCCACACGGCAGAAGACGAACCGGAAGACGACGTCTACCTGTCTTCGACCTGGATCGATGATAGCAAGGTCCTCTATGTGGTGCGTCAAGCGCACAACATCGACCCGGATGCCAAGGAAGATGAGATGCCCTACATCTCCGTCGAAGCCCCGGTGGAAAACGAAGCCCTGAAGAAAGGTTGGACCAACCTCGAGCTGATGCAAGCTCTCGAACGCGTCTATCGCCAGTTCTTCCCGGCGTAACCTTTTAACACCTACGCATTACTTATGCGTAGGTGTGCTCATTTCAGCAATCTCGTAAAAACCAACAATCATTCTCTTAAGGAGAACCTGCATGTCCCAAGTACAGAACAACGAAGTCGGTGTGATGCGCATTTTCGCATGCGGCGGAGGTGGGATAAACATCGCCTCCAAGTTCGCTGGCAACATGCCCCTGCGTGCTGGTATCGCCGATATCCGTACCGTCCTGGTCGACACCAGTCGTTCCAACCTGCACGGTCTGCCGGCAGACATCGAAGCCTTCATCCTCCCCGATCTTGATGGCAGTGGTAAAGTCCGTAGCCACAACGTCGAACCGATCGCCAAAGTCATCCCGCGCCTGCTGGTACAACATGAGCCAGGCGATCTGAACCTCGTGGTCTACACCGCTTCCGGTGGTACTGGGTCGGTGGCTGGTCCGCTGCTGGTCGATGAACTGCTGGCGCGTGACTGCAATGTGATCAGCATCGTCATCGGTACTGAAGAGTCCGACGTCGCTGCCGAGAACACCTTCAACACCCTGAAGTCGCTGGAAGCCATTTCCAACGAACGCCAGAAGCCGGTCCACGTGCACTACACCCTGCATAGTGCCGACGTCAAGCGTTCCGAAGCCGACAAAGAAGCGATCATGGCGATCAGCAGCCTGGCCTACCTGTCCAGTCGTCAGAACGACGAACTGGACTCGATGGACCTCTACCGCTGGCTGCACTACCACACCGTACCGCGTACCAACCTCGATCCGCAGCTCACCCTGCTCAAGGTCTACGCCAATGCCGACGATGTGGTCGAAAAGTCACCGGAAACCATCTCCCTGGCTTCGCTGCTGAAGTCGCGCGATGAAGGTCATGTCCGTCTGCGTCCGGCTTACGGTTGTGTTGGCTACTACCGTTCCGGTGTCGAAGCGCCGTACAACCTGTTCTTCGCGTCGGAAACGGCTGGTCTGTCGGAGATCCTCAACCATCTGCAAAAGACCGCCAAAGACCTGAGTCAACACAAGGCTGCTCGTACCAGCGGTCCGAGCTTCCTGGGTAACGGCGACAAAGTCGTCGGTCGCCTGGTGCTGTAACGACAGATATGGACGGGGGTGATCCCCCGTCCATATACCTTTTCTGGGGGACTCCATGTCCAAAGTTCGTTCTAACCATTTTCCGGGCATCCGTGTTGGTGATCTCCGGGAACCTGTTCGAGGGGGCGGTCGTCGAGGGGTTAATGGTCGGTTGATTTCAGTATCGACAATCGAAGACGAGATCTTCCAATTAGAAGGTGTCCAGGTGGTATTCGACAAGATAGTCGAAGGCTTCCCGGTACACTACCCTTACATCAACGCTCTTTCCAGTAACTACTGTGCCGATACCTTCCATAAGCGTATCGCCAAATTCACCAAAGAGCCCTACTACATCCTGGACGGATATCGTCATCGCGTACTCGATCGCAACATGACCATGTCAGCTATTCGTGCGTCGTATGAACGAGCGCGACCTCGCGTCAGTCTAGACTAAGGAACACCACCATGAGCACCGGTACTTTTGTTTGTGACAGCTGCGGCACCTTGGACAGCATTTACGCTACCCAACAAACGGGTGGTGGTTACATCTGCCATGAGTGTAAGCATGGCCACTGGCACGGTCAGTTCCCCAAGGAACAATACGACCCTTCTATCCACCACGACGTGCTGAACCGCGTGTCCACTGGAGATGATGATGACCATCCCTCTTTCAGTTAATCCGTTCAACCAGAACCTGGTCACGCTTCTCGATCTCGATGAACAACACTGTGGCGAGTTCATCGGTGAGGAAAATATCGAGAAGATGCTCGACATCGTCGAAGATCAGCTGGTGATCGAGTTCGGTACTGCTATGTTGCAGGTAATGAACTCGGCGCTGATTCGCATGGTGGAGTACCTCGATGTCAGTCCGCGAATCACGGATGTTGTCAAGGTCCGTTGTCAAGAAGACAAGTGGACAGTCGAACTCCACGAAGCCGGCGTGATCGTCACGTTTGCTGATACCAAAGTTCTGGCTACCAGTGAATAACACAGAGAGGGGCTTCGGTCCCTCCTGTTATTTTCTTTTTTACAAAACCAGCTCTATTTTTTCCTCTGTTCGATTTTTTACAAATACCTTACCAAGATTCATCTTCGACAAGAACGTCGTTCCTAGACCCCTTGTAGGGGCAGCTAGGGGGTGTTTGGATGTTATTTTTAACACCGTTCCCAGATAATGTAGATGAAAGCTCAAAAATGTTTGAGTCGTACATTATCTAAAGGACTACGATATTTGATGCGAGACTTCAGTCCATGACACGTCAAGCAAAGGCGTCCTATATTTTCGATGTTAGCTTTATCCTAGAGAAACTCTTGGAGACTGACATCGATCGCCAGCAAGTAGACCATTGTCTTCGAGCCTTCCTCGAGTACAAGCTGTTTAAGCTGGCCGGATTTAACGTGGTGTGGACTTTGGCCCCCTACGCCAGAGACAATGCCTACGTGCGCTTTTTGGAGTGGAAGGTACGGGATGCTGACATCCTCGATGCGTTCTACATCGATTTTGTAAAACCAGAGCTACGCCCTGATGAGTGTTATCTCTTCTTGCGCGGTAGTACAGCTCTGATCGCATATTACTGAGGGATGATCGTGGATAAACAAGCGCTAATTTTTGACCTGTATGACGTGGCCGAAGCGCTGTATGTGCGGTTAGTGAAAAACCATGGTAAGCTGGACCATTCGCCATGGTCGTATGGAACTCGTAATCAAAAAGCTGCACCACCCAAGGACGATGACGAAGTCACTCGTCTGAAGGAAATCGAGAAACTGGCTACCTCGCTGTTCCTGTGGCTGAAGAAATACTACCTCTGTGATCTTCAGCGCCACATGCCCAAGCCCATTCCGGGGGGGCATGTTTTGGCAGAGAGTCTGTTCATCCAGTCGGTCGACCTGACCAGTAACGACCTCAAGATCTACCAGGTCATCTCCGATAACATCGAAGTGATGCTGAATGATCAACTGGTGGACATTTTCCCCGGTAAGACTTGGCGTTACGTTGACGTGAAACTGGCTGGTCCGTTCGAAGTGGTGTGGATGATCGGTGACGATTACCGCACTCGGTGGTTCATGGAGAACCTCTACGACGAAAAGACCGGGCGGATGAAGCCCGTGGCGGTGGAAGCGATTGAGGGGATCGTTGTCAAGGATAACGAGCACGCCAACACCAAAACCATCACCATCGACCTCAAGCAGGTGGATCTCGATAATCTGTCCGTAATCCAAGTCTAAGTAGAGGACATCGAAAGTGTATCACGTATTCGAGCAGGATGTCCCTTACGTTTTCGATCTATCTACCCTCTACCACGAAGTACGCAGCTACTTGCACGAGCAAACCGGTGCTGCGTTTGTGGATCGTGTCAACCGTGTCATTGATGACATCTACCTCTACATCTTCGAGGGCGAGCAACACCGAGGCGAACAAGTCTTGGCGCGCACCTTCCAGGAGTTGATGGTAACCCCTGCCACGATCCGTCCTTACATCCACCGGTTCTTCACCATTGCTTACGAGTCAATTGGCGTGGGCAATGCTAATCAACTGGTGTTGATGGAATACAAATACCAACTGGCAGACAATCGCGAGAGCATCATGGTGGTTCGTCCACGATCCTCTCGTACACGTGCTGCTAACCCACTCACATCCATGATTGACAACTTGGAGAAATCCATTGCCGAAGGGGATTACGTCCCTGAACGCATCCGGAGACTTCTAGATGAATGTCAGACAGACTTTGGTACTTGATCTTCCAGACATCAACAGGGTTTTATGGACTGAGACGTTGGAAGACTTCGAGGAACTAGGATGGCTTGCAAAACCTGTCGATATCGTCGACATGGGACTGTTCGCCATTTCCCGCATCGGTCATCGCGTGGAACGACTCCCCGAGATGGCCGGTCTCTACCAACAAATCATGTCCGATCACTTTGACCAGCGAGTAGGTCCAGACCTTTTGAATGAACTGATTCTGTCGTGTATGGAAGACGTTTATTTGGATATGGTAAAGACCTTCTCTTCGCTGGGGATCTTGGATCGTCCGTTCCGGGTCATTGGCGTCAATGACCAGTACATCTTGCTGGAGATGTAAATGAGTCGACACTGCAAGTTCGTGATCGATATCGAACAGTCGACTGATAGTAAAGCATGGGATCTCATCAGTTCCGCCTATGGTGCTGGTGAGCTCCTTTATGCCGTCGTGGTGTACTACTACCATGGTGAAAACTATTACCTCGACGAACTGATCGAAAACGACCCACGTTCCGATAAAGAACTGATCGATGTCCTGTTCCCGTGGATCGATTTGTTTTACGATCAATACGGCCCTGTTATAGACCAGATCAAAAAGCACAAAACCTTCAATGTGGAAAAAGTATTTTTTGATCGACACACACATTCCCTATGCATTCTGCTGAGAGCGAGAGAATTCGATGAACGATTCCAACCAGTGTACTAAAAACATCAGCTTCATTCTGGAGCTTCCCGAGAACTTCGACACCGCACGCTTGGCTAAGCTGGTTACTCACGTACCTTCTGAACTGCTGATGTTCGGCGTGATTCATTGGGTGCTGACCAATATGCAGGAACCGCTAAACGACCTCCTCGAAATGGTTATCGGTGATCCGATCTTCGATGCCAATGGCGTCGACATCACCGACAAGGTTCAAGCAGAGCTGGAAGAGATGGTTCCTGAGCTGCGTGAAGCGCTCGATGAGCAAATCCGTTCCTTCCTCCCAGTGGACTACAAGAGTCCCAAGTACGTCAAAGAAGCAGCGATCGACATCGACTCAGGCACTATCCTGATGACCATCGATCCCGACGCTGAAGACGAAGAAGAGAACGACCCGGCCACCGCTGCCACGGCGCTTATCGAAAGCGAACTCGAGGAAGAAGATGACGACGAATCGACTGATGGGGACGAGGACGAGGATAGCGAAGGGAGCGAGGACGAATAAACACCTCATCTCCCTGCTCGTAGACGTCGATATCCTGTCGACATTAAAGCGGATGAGCGATCAGGTCGAGTTCGAAGAACTGATCGCTTTATCCCTCGAGAAGTTACTGGACTTAGAAACCCCCCGTGTACTTTTCGACTATGTCTACGACGCCGCCCAACACTCAGCGGAGATCCGTGATCTCCCTGAGTTGATCCGTCAAGTCCAAGCGGTAGACCGACACATCAGCGAGGAATATCGCTGGATGGTTGCTGGTCTTTCCTTTGATAGTGATTTCAGTAAGCTCCATCGGATCGAGTCGGTTAAGCTCGATCTGGATGCTGAAAGCATGTACGTCATGTTTGTGATGGAGGACTAATCGTGTCGCTACCTGTACGTTTTACCACTCGGACTATCATCCTACCCACGGAAGACTGGTTCGAGGACGTCAGGCAGTACGATGCTGGCCTGGTGTATTTCAAAACTAATGTCCAAACCTTGTTACTAAAAACGATCGCTCTGCTCGTCAGTATGCCGGGTAAGTCAAATAAAACTTTTCCGTATATGAGTGTGTTAGATTTTGCCAATAGCCTGCGTCGTTACTTCCTCGAAGAGAACACCCGCTCCAAAGTCAAGCACAGTAGCGAGGCGCTGGATATCTGTGTAGAGGTTTCAACGCACTTCTATCGAGAGCTGTTGGACTTTGTCCGGTATAACCGACTGATGCCTTACCAAGTGTCGTCCCTTAGAGTTAAGGGTTGGAGTGGGGAGGACTTGATAGTCACCATCGATTTTATTTAACGAGGTTGGAGATGAAGTTTTCTTTACTGCTGGAATGTCCTGAGGCTGTGGATAAGTTCTACACCACCGCTTCGTGCATGAGCAATGCAGATTTCGATATCCACTCCATCTTACACCAATACATCGAATACCGCGAGCAAGGGATCGGAAGCATCCGTGACCATTGCTACAAATACGGATTCAGTGAAGCAGATCGGGAGGATGGCGAGATCCTCTTTACTGCAATCAGTGGATTGTTTGAGAGCCTCGATCGTTTGATCGGGGAAACCGATAAGGTTGTCAGTTGCGTGTCATTATCCAATGCAGCTAAGGAAATAATGGTGGTAATGTCATGCGCCTGATAGTACACGAGTCTGTGGTCATGTTGGAAGTGATCCATCGGATCTTCCTTGAACACGATGCGGATTACCCTGCGTTTATGGAAACGGACCTTTCCGAAAAACATCAGGGTAAGTTCACCGACCTGATGGATGACATGCGGCGGATTGCCAATGATTTGAACTTCCGTCCCAAAAATCCAGCCGACCGGTCTTTGGTTGATCTCATCCTCGAGGACGACGTGTTGACTGAATTGGTTCGCTTGCCGTGGACCAGTGTGTTAGCGTCTCCCGCGACCGGGACTGTGGCTTTTATCTTTGATAGGTGACCATCCATGAGTGTGCCCCTTGATTTTTCCTTGATTGGAAAGACCATCAACTTCCGCACCAACGCTGTCCCGATTCTGGGTGCCGAAATCCGCAATGCCAAGGTACTGGGTTTCCTTGATCCGGCCTCGGCCAAGTTCTATGGCGATATCCTTGCCAAGCACATCACGGTCTACCCTTACCTGCCTGAAGGTACTGCGGACGATCCTTACAGCTATGGCTACCTCAAGGTGGCACTGGCTAACGGTACCGAAACCATCTACGGCATCCCGTGGATCGATCAGTCCTCGCTTGCTATCGTGGAAACCACCGACATCGCTATCCGAATCAAGAACCGGGGGCAAGTAGACCTCGATCTGGTTCGTACGGCACTGCTGGCCAACGGGTTCAGCGATTTCACGTTGGAAGTGGTGAACCGTTAAAAAATTACAGAGGGTGCAGTATTGTATGCCGAAACCGGTCTCGACCACCGGCGTTAGGGTTGCACTCATCGAAAGAAAGTTTAGGAGGGGCTTCGGCCCCTCCTATTTTTTTCCTTTTTTTTTCGTCAGATAAAAGTTAACACAACCTTTCTATTAGATAGAGAACACCACCAAGGGCATCTAACATGACAAGTGTCGTTAATCCTTTCGTCAATAATCGTGACGAATATACCCGTGATTTGAACATCGGGTCTGCATACGTGATCCAAAGTGCCACCTATCTGCAATTGATGACGGGTGACACATTTGAAGATTGTGTCAAGTTTGTTAAAGATACCATCAAACCAGGCGGTGTACGTGCTGCTAAAGACCCCGAGATCATCAGTCTTGAACAGCGTACGCCGGGTAATCGGTTGCGTTATGAACGCACCTTCATGGAATACGTTGGTGAAGTCATCGACACCAACCGCATCCTGTCACCGAGTATGGTCTGCTACGAAAGACCGGAAGTAAACAAGTCCATCTCCGCAGCGTTCATTGAAGGTGGTATCAATGATCGTAAGGTGGCCAAAAAAGAAATGTTCGTGGCCCGTCAGAAAGGTGACAAGATCCTTGAGTACATCAAGGACTGCGAACAGAACTCCAAGAAGATCGGGATCAACTCAGTTTCCGGGATGCACGGTTTCAGTGGCAACATTCTGTACGTGGCTTCTGGTCACAGTTCCCTGACTTCTATGTGCCGTACGGCCACCGGTTATGGCAACGCCAACAACGAACGGTTTATTTCGGGATCGCGCCATTACTGGGATAGCGAGATCGTTATCGCCAACATCCTGACCATCATCACCAACACCGATTATGCTCAGCTGGAACAGGTGATGGATAAGTACGGTATCGTCTATCCGTCGGCCGAACAAGCACTGGAGTGTGTAGAACGCTCTACGCAGCTGTACTGGCGTAACGAGAAAGAACTGGACCGTATCTACCTGTTGTTGACCAAACTCTCACCCAGCCAGCGCGCAGCGTTCGTATATTCGGGTGATATGTACCACCTGGCCAAATTCAACCCGGAATTGGTACGGGAATTCCTGGGTGCACTAACCGAAGCCCAAACCGGTAAGTCAGTGGAAGATCCCAAGGCTACTATTGGCCTGATGGATGACGATCTCAAAGCGTTCGTTAACTTACTCTGTGCCCACATCCTCGACACTTATGTCGACGACAAGGGCGAAGAGCAGAGCAAGACCCATGACTGGCTGCGCGAAAACGATCCTACGGGATATCAAGAACTGGCAGCTACGGCCAGAAACACCATCGACGTCATTGCCCGCTATGCGGACATGATCCGTGCGTTGTGGGTACCGAAGCACATGCCGCCGACTGTGGCGAATATCCGTTCGATCATTCGTCGTACGGCGCTGGCGTCAGACACCGACTCCACCATCTTCACCACGCAGGAATGGGTCAAGTGGTACACCGGTAGTTACAAACGTACCCGTGAAGGCGATGCCATTTGGTACGCTATGACCTACTTGACCACACAGTGCATCATCCATGTGCTGGCCCAGTTGTCGGGTAACCTGGGGGTAACCAAGAAAGACCTGCACCGTCTGGCAATGAAGAACGAGTATGCCTTCCCGGTATTCTCGCTGACCAGTCGGGCTAAGCACTACTACGCGTACATGTCTGCTCGTGAGGGTAACGTGTATAGCGAGTATGATGACGAGATTAAGGGTGTGGCCCTGCGTTCTTCGCTGGTACCGCCTCACGTCATCAAACGTGCTAAGCAACTCATGCACGAAGTACTGACAGCGGCTGATAAGTCCGAACAGCTCTCGCTGCGTTACGTCTATGGCGTAATCTACGAGTTTGAGCAGGACATCATCACCTCGGTAGCCAAGGGTGAGTCTCGTTACCTGAAAACCGCTCAGGTCAAAGAGAAGTACAAGAACATGGACTCCTCGCCTTATCAGCATTACTTGCTGTGGGAAGAAGTGTTCGCACCCAAGTACGGCAACACCCCACCACCACCTTACCAAGCCATTAAAGTTCCGCTGGAAGTCAACAACAAGACCGAAATGGTTAACTGGTTGGCTGGGATGGAAGACAAGGAACTGGCTGCACGCTTCACCAAGTGGTTGCTGGAACGCAATAAGGACAAAATGTCCATGTTGTTGCTGCCGACGTCCATCCTTGGTGGTATCGGTATGCCACCTGAGATCATGTCCGGTGTCAATCTGCGTAAACTGTCCTACGAAACCCTGGAAGCCTTCTACCTTATCTTGGAATCGTTGGGTGTTTATCAGATCGACGAAAACTACGTTCGTCTGGTCAGTGATGTCTACACCCCAGACACCAAGGAGTTGACACCGCTATGATCAAAAAGATCCTCTGTGTCGTTTTTGGATGCAAGCGTAAAACTTGTTACAAGGAAGCGAACTCACGATCTGGTCAATGCTACGTCGAATACCACTTGAGTTGTCCTCGCTGTGGTAAACCGTTGTAGCTAAAGCGCATAAAGGGGAGGGCTCAGGCCCTCCCCTTTATGTCGTTACTTGATGGAACGGTCGATCCAGCGCGCTAAGGCGTAAACGACATCGTATTCGTCGAACAGCTCCGTCGCACCCCACTCATACATCTGATCAGCCGATTGGTGATCGAAGTAATCGTAATAACGCATGTAGACGTCATTGTCTGCGTCGTAGATCCAGTCGTTGAACTCGGACCCATCACTGTGGTATAACCAACTCAGCCCCTTCCATTCGACCACCTCGTTCTCAAGGAGATTCACCATCCACTTGGCAGCTTCCTTAACCCCGTCCTTGTCTAGGGCCGGTATGTTCTCGATTTTGACGATTTCCGGTTTGGTTATCGCTTCTACCGACTTACCGGTTTTGTAGACATGGACCCCCAGTATGCGGTTTCCACACGACGTACTTGTCATCCTCGGAAGTTTATCGAAAATGTCGACCAACTTTTCCATTTTGGAGATAGCTTCTTCGACTTTCTGCACAGCTTCTTCGTCGTCGAGTTCAGCACCCTTGGTCTCTTTCTTCACCTGGTCGTCGATAGCAGACACTTTGTGTTCGAGTTCTTTAACCACACCAAACCACTTAGCACCTGCTTCTTTGGCGTTGTGGATACCCTTCTCGAGTGTCTTGAATGGGTCTTGGTCGAGTTTACCATCCACCTGCAAGTGTTCAGCGATGTTGGTCGCTGAAACAGTACCCTCAACGAAAGTTTGTCCATTGAGCCAGTTATCGTTCAGGTAGAATTTGGTGATGGCATCTTTCAGCTCCTTGAGAGCTTTCTTGCCTTCATCCGACCAATAGCGGTCTTTGTACTCGCGGTCGGTGCCTGGCTTTTTATCGGTTGCTTTAACACCGTGTTTGTCGCGACCCTGTACGGCGTTCTTGATTCGAGTGATGAAACTCCCCAGACCTTCTTGGGAAACCGTGGCTACGGACGCCTCATCGACACCCTGAGTCATCACCAGCGCTTTCAGCAACTGACCAGCAGCTTCACGGACATTATCGTCATCGTGCGTAGCCACCACTTTCTCAACCAGCTCAACGCTTTCACCAAACAGTTCATCTTTGGCGGGTTGAGTTACTTCAACATCGATCAATGCTTCGAGTGCTACATTGACAGCGAGCTTGCCTTCGGTAGACTGGCTACCGAAGACGTCATTCAGCAAATTTTTCATGATAAACCTTAGAAATAGTGGATGATGCGATTATCGATGTATTTTTGCAACCATTCCGCCAACGCTTTAGGGATTCCATTGGAGATCAGTTTCCCAGTCTCCACGTTAACCAGTGCACGTTTGATCAGGATGATGTCATCGAGGTTCTTAAAGTCCCTACCTTTCTTGCGCAAGGCGAGTAGGTAAGTAGTAACAAACAAACGGGATGCCAGTAACGCCCAGATGGACTGGTGGTTACGGGCGATTTTGGGGAGCCTGATCACTTCCAACATGTTACCGTCGATGATACTCGGGATGTTACGCAGCACATCTTCCCACGGCATCGGTCGACGGACAAACTCACGATTAACCGATTCGATCAAATCGTCGATCCGTTTGCTGTAGTCCTGGATATAGAAAGGTACGTAATCATCCGCATTGCCTACCGGTTCACCCAGCAACCGACGCGAGAAGCGATTGAGTAAGGAAACGTCCAAGTGACTGTACACAGCATTGGTCAACGGGTACATGCTAAGGAAATGTCCGACTGTTCTGGGGACAGCAACTTGTTCCTTACGTTGGTCAGCCAACCACATCTGGTATTGACAGGCCAACATCGGGATATTGACTTCTATTACACAAACACCTGATTCACTGAAGGTGTTAGTCCCATCGATCGTCTCAATGGTGAAATCACTACGAGGATGAGCCAGCACCCGAATTGGACGCCATGTCTTCCACGTCAGGTGTGCATCACGCAGACTGAAGTCTTCATCCGTGGCAATGATGATCTCTACTGTTTTGTTGCCATAGAACTGAGCTTTGCTACCGTAGAACGGCTTGCCTTTATAGAAGTCGGAGCAATACCCTAAACCACCACTGATTTGGTTGGTTCTCGATTCCACAATGGACCGATAGATCTCCAAATCGCCGTTAAATACAACGTTAATGGATTGAAGGGTTTTGATCAACAAGTGATCGCTACGGACGGCTTTGGGGTAAGACCGTTTGAAATCGATCAAGCGATCGATGTCGTAAAGGAATGCTTTACGCAGGTATTCATACGCGGGTAGAGCAAAGCTAACTGAACGTACCTTTGACACATTGGTAAACAAGTTATACATGTCAGTTACCTTGAAAGAATAGGGTGGAACTCTCAAACCATTTGGCTAAAAAACCAGTTGTAGTATTTTTTTACACAGATACCTATTGTATAGGGAGTAACGTGGGTTGCTCCTGGGTGGCTTTATGCTGCCCCAAACAGACCTTACTACCCAACAGGTATGTTTTCGCAACCTGTACGACCCAATCGTTCCTCAAGCCTGTAAAGGTCTTTTGGAAAATACGATTGTAAAAACTTACACTGCTACATTATCCATTTGAGACTTGGTACCGTAGTGTATCCTGGATCATTCGCGAATGTAACCAAAACCGTAAAACTGGAGTCTAAGATGACCAACGGCATTTCTTTCGATGACAACAACGCGCAAGGCCAAGAAGAGCCGCGCCGCGAGACCCGTACTGAGCGTCGTGACGACGACCGCTCGGCTCGTGTTGAGCGTCCCGCTCGTGATGAAGGTCGCGCTTCCATGCGCAACATGGGCCGCACCCTGGCCCGCGCCCTGACCCGTTCGGCTGCCGGCGAGGCTCTGATGAAGGCGTACAACGCTTTCGACGGTCTCTTCAAAGACCCGAACAACAACCCCGCCGAATCCGGCGACATGATCCGTCTGGATCAGTACAAGATCACTCCGTTCGACCATCAGCAGCACCGTACCGACCTGTCGGCACTGATCTTCAGCTACGAGCTGGCCGCTCAGGGCGTCAACCACGTGTTCTACGGTACCCTGCTGATCGAAGGCTCGGCCAATGGCCTGGCTCCGGTACGTTGCGAAGAGCGCGGCCGTCCGTTCGAGATCCCGCGTGTCGCTGGTGACGTGTACAACACTCGTTTCGCCGACAAGGTGTTCGAAGTGGTGTCCAAGATCCACGGCGCTGACGCCGAGTACCATGACGTTGCTTGCAACGTGATCCCGGCTGATGTCGACCTGACCAACGACGGTCAATCGCTGCGCAACCTGGCGTACTACCTGAACGCCGCTGTCGAAACCCTGAGCACCGAAGTTCTCGGTTATCAGGAACCCTTCAGCCTGAACTGGCTGGAAGATGACGACAGCCTGGACGTGTCCGTGAACTGGTCGAAAGACCCGGAAATGACCTCCACCGGTCAAGAAGTGCGTACCGACTGCAAGCTGACCATCGCCTCCAACGTCCGTGACAGCGAAGGCGTGTTCCGTGATCAACTGTCCCGCGTCGGCGTGAGCCTGGAACTGGTGTACAGCCCGGCCCAGACCATGGCTGCCAACGGCTTCGGCGCTCGTCGCGAAGTCGAGGAAACCGAGATCGTCACTCCGCTGGCGACCATCACCACCCTCGACACCGACTTCAAGGCCATCACCCTCGAAATGCAGATGCTCGGCCTGGCGTCCACCGCCATGCTGTCCGATGACCTGTTCTGGGTCAACGGCTTCCGTCCGCGTGACACCGATGGTTTCGATCCGTTCGACATCGGTGCGCTGAACATCCTGGCTCCGGAAGGCAAGTACTTCGACGTGAAGTCGGCGAAGATCGGTACCAACGAGTTCCTGGAATACTTCGGCACCCTGTGCCGTCGTGACCTGGCTTACGCCATGGACGTTCCGGAGCGCAGTGACAACACCTGGATCAACGGTGTGTTCATCGAAGCTGCTCAGGGCGACGAGAATGCGCTCAGCCGCATCTTCGAAGCTGCCGACGCACTGACCGATGGCAAGTTCACTCCGATCTACCGCGATGCGATCGCTGCTTCCCGCAGCCCGGTCAACCCGTTCGAGGAAAGCGGCAACCGCATCATCCTCGGCTGGTTCAAGGAAGGTCGCGACGCGCCGAAGCAAGACCTGCGTCAACTGGACCTGCTCTACTGGCTGAACCGTCGTGGTCAGCAAGACAAGGGCGACCTGGCTCTGGAATGGCAGGACACCTTCGATGGCCGTGACACCGAAGAAGTTCGTATCGAGAAGCGCCTGCGCCTGATCGAAGACGTCTTCGGCTCCAGCCAGTACAAGGTGACCGGCTACGCTCGCCAGATCATGATCAACAGCGTGTTCATCGCTGCCCTGGCCGCTGCGGTCAAGGATTGCGACGTGCGTATCGATCAGTCCAACACCAACAACTCCTACGGCACTGCCCGTGTCCGTGGCAACTTCACCATCGGCCGCCTGGCCGGCTCCAACCTGGGTGGCGGCCTGTTCGGTCGTTACTCGCGTCGCGAGGAAAACGGTGGTGGTGGTCGTCGCGGTAACCGCTTCTTCAGCGGTCGCGGTCGCTAACCGTAGCTTCAACAGAAAAGGGGGTGCCTCTGGGCACCCTCCTTTCTGCCCTCTTTTTTTCGAAATCGTTCTAGGAGTGCCTGATGGAGATAGCTAGCAAGCGGAACCACGTAGAGCTGCGTGACAATACGTATCGCTCGGAAATCGCTGCCCGCCTTCACCGGGATCAGATAGCACACGCAGAAATGAAGGGTATCTACCTCGAGACGGTTAACTTCGAGGAGATGTTCAACAACCTTTCCCAAGCACCTCTGATCGCGAACCACTTCGATACCAAGATCGAAGAAGAACGAGAGAAGATCAACTTCCACCTCTTTACCCGTTACAAAGGTGATACCCTCACCAACGTACCGAGTTGTGACTGCGGTAAGCTGACTGGCGAACGCCATGTGGGCATGCGTCACGTCGATGGTCGTAGCGGTCCTGGTTGTAACACGTTGTGCCTACCGGTTACGGAGAAACCCCTGGAATCGATGCTCTGGATGGAAACCCCTCCAGGTGTCCCAGCCTTCGTGAACCCGACGGTGTGGCGTGTCCTGAATAAAGCTCTGACACACAACGGCTTCAGTGTGCTGGAGTACCTTACCAACCCGTATTACTACCCGCCGGTGAAAACCCCGCCAATCATCGAAAAGGTGAAGGCGATGCAATTACCGATGGGGCTAAGTAACTTCTACCATCACTACGAAGAAATCATCGATGCTCTGTATCAAAACAAGATCATCGGTGGCCGGGTACAAGTGAGGAACCGGACGTACGAATACCTCAAGGCGGTAAGGGATCGCACGTTCACCCGTTGGCTCCCGTTCCCCTCACGGTTGACTTTCATCACCGAGGAGAACAACAACAAGGTCTATGCTGACCACAAGATGATTTCGGCAATCGACGCTATCCTGACGATCATCTCGATCGATTCGGAAGGCGAAGAACGTTCGTTGTCAGTGAAGGAAGCGCGTTGCGTCAAAGCGATCAACAAGCTGAACGAGTACTACCGTGGATTCGAAGCGGAAACTGCCTCCACCAAAGAAGGTATTTTCCGTAAGCTGATCTACGGAACTCGGCCGCACTGGACTTATCGTGCTGTGATCTCGTCTAACCATGGCGTGCACAAGTACGATTCGTTGGAGTTGCCGTGGTCGTTGTCGGTGTTGCTGTTCAAGGCACACTTGAGCAACAAGCTGCTGCGTTACAACTTCACGCCCAACGAAATCATCGCCCTGTTGTACGAAAACACCCTGCGACCTCACGTGCTCCTCGAGAACCTCTTCCAAGAGTTGATCGATGAGACACCCGATGGTCGTGGTATTCCTACCACCCTTGGTCGAAACCCCACGCTGAAACGTGGTTCCATTGAGCGGTTCTTCATCGACAAGATCAAGAAAGATCCGTCGATTAACACCATCAGCTTGAGCGTGCTGTGTCTTCGGGCAAAGAACGCTGACTTTGACGGCGATGCACTCAACGGACAGTTGGCGCTGGACAACAAGAACAGCGACATCCTGTCCCGGATGGACCCTCACATGGGCGCGATGGACCTCAACCGTCCGTTCCGTGTTAGCCGCAACGTAGGTCATCCCACACCGATGCTGTCGATGGTCGGGTCGTGGTTTGCCGAAGGGGATGAAATCAGTCGACCATATAACGCATAGGAGTGCTAGATGGCTACCTTGATGTCCGGTTCGGACGATTTGTTCACTGCTTATGTCTGTGGACGGGAACGAGCTGAAAACCGCAGCTTTCTGTCTCGGCAGTTGGAACGAGCCAGTACCGTAATCGGTGAGCGCGGTCGACGCTTCCTGGAGCGTGCTAGAGCGGCTTTCGATGCCTACGATCATGAGGCGGTAGATCGTGGGTTGCGAGCGCTCAAAGCCACGGTCGAGAGCCGTTGGTCTGACAACGAGATCGTTCTGTGTCGAACCATCGGTGAGCTGCAACGTACCAACCCACGGAACGCTCGTTTCCTGGCTGCTAACCCAACAATCCGCAAAGCTGTAAAGGCTGGGCGTTGTCACGGATGGTCGGATATCTATGTGGATCTAGAACCCGGTTTGTGGGGCGAGAAACATAGTGACTGGCGCAGAGTGATGAACGGCATGGCTGTTGTCGACGATGACAATGGCGAAGTGGTCTTCAATCGCTACCTCGACATCCTCGATGAGAATGGCGCGGAAGAAATCACGTTCGGTGAGCAGTGTGTGACGCTGCGTAACTGGGACTTGACCGACGATCACATGCATGCCAATTTGGACGATCCTAGTGATCCTCAGAATGGCGCCCTATAAACCACTCGATTGAAGGATGGGGAGGAAACTCCCCTTCTCTTCTTATTTTTTTTTTGATCGGAGTGGGTAAAAATGCCAAAGTTGATTCCGACCTTAACACCCAAAGGCTTTGTTAGCTCGATTGCAGACAAAGCTGATACCGCCATGCTGAATTTTTATCTGTCTCAGTACAGTCAAACCAACATCCATCGCGGCGTTCGTCGTCCTTTGGCGTATTTGGTCCAGCAGTTTGGTTCTGATGGTAAAGCGATTACCGATGCACTCGATCTGGAATTGACCTCTTACCTCAACAACCTGTTTGACTACGCGGAAGTGGATGTCGACTGGACCGAGGAAGGTAAAGGTATAAAGTTACAACTCAATGTAATGATACGTGACGGAGATAACGAGCACAGTTTAGGGCATGTGATCTCCACCGACAATTCCAAAATCATCGATATCATCGATGTCAACAACACGGGTTCTGTACTTCGTCGGAATCCCGCAATCAACATAAGCTGAGGTAACACATGTCTGAAGTTCTTACCCAAGAAGTGGCTCGTCTCAATCAGCGTATCGCTGAGCTGGAAGAGAAACTCGTGATCGCCACTGGCGGCCTGAGTCAGAATGGTCTGGGTCAGGGTGTGGTGGAGCACATCGCACATCAGATCCAGCACCTGTTCAACAACCCGGTCATGCTGTCGAGTATCGCCTCGGCACTGCTGGCCACCATGCAAAACGCCCTGGCCTTCCGTGCCGGCGCCAGCAAAGATCGCCAGTCCCAACTGGTTGTGATCGGCAAGTACGTACCGGGCAGCCTGCGTGCGATGGTCACCGAAGAAGGTGCACTGGTCGTTGAAGAGCCGGTGCAGGGCGAAGGCGAACAGGAAAACGACGTCGTTGCCTGGAAAGAGCTGGAGTTCGACGAAGAACTGCGCGCTGATACCCATCAGGCCATCCGTTCCATCCTCGACGAACACGGTATCGATGCCGGGCGCCACTACTTCCTGATCGATGACATCACCCTGCAACGTCATCGTGAAGACGCGCGCCGTCTGCTGGAAGAAGCTACCGAGCGCCGCGTTCGTGAAGAAGCGCTGCGTACTGCCGATGCGGCCGCCCAGCCGGTCGTGGAAGGCTAACGCCTGCTGTCATATACCCCCACCCTAGATGGGTGGGGGTATATTCCCGTATCTATTTCAAACAAGGGTATTCTCATGAACGAATTCAACCCGACTATGGCGGCCGTACTGACCGATCCGCGCCTGGCTAACTCGCGTGTCCCGGAAGCCGATTTCGTCAAGTACATCCTTCCCCTGCTGGTTAACATCGAAGGTCGCAAGAACCTCGATCTGACCAACTGGATCGATCTGGCTGGTCACCCGAACCGTCCGATTGACGTTATCAATGCTGCTGGTGAAGTAATGTTCACTGTCCCAGCGGTACTGTCGCGCCTGCCAACTGAAATGCCGACCATCCGCCGTGAAGGACCGGACATCGGTACTCTGTTGGATACCTACTCCAAGATGCGTCTGAACGGTCATCCGGCAGCAGCCGATGCCTGGTTGGATGGCGAACTGGCATCGGTGGATGTGGAAGTCGACCAAGAAGAAGTCATCACCGTGCTGCGTCAGATGATCACCATCTACCAACACTACAAGATCCCGACCGAACCATTGTTCAACAACAAAGGCGACGTCAAGACCGAAGAAACTGTCGCTACTGGTGGCAATGCGCCGGTAGATGAAGCCGGCAGCCTGTCCGGTCAGTTCGATGATTTCTAAGTTGCGCATGGCGTGCATCTCGGATGTCCACTTGGGGCACCATCGCACGAAAACCAGCTTTATCGTTAAGAATCTGAGGAAAGCCTTCTTTGACACCGATGTGTTAGCGAACCTGGATATTTTCTTGATCGCTGGGGATTTCTTCGATCGACTGTTATCACTTCCCTTGGAAGAGGTACACGAGATTAATGATTGGATCGTTGGTTTTCTGGCACGATGCGCGAAGCACAATGTCATGTTGAGGGTGTTGGAAGGAACGCCCTCGCATGACTGGCGACAAAGTCGGTTGTTCGATGAACTTAACCGTCACCTAGGGACTCCGGTCGATTTGAAATACGTGGATACCTTGTCTATCGAATACATCGAGAAACTGGATGCCACTATTTTGTACGTTCCTGATGAATGGAGCGAAGAAGCGGATAACACCTGGGTTCAAGTGACGAACCTGATGAAGGGCATGGGACTTAATCAAGTCGACTTCGCTTGTATGCACGGAGTCTTCCAGCACCAGCTCCCCATCACCAGTCCTGTTTGCCATAACGAGCAGCGGTATCTGGAGATCGTTCGAGAAGTCATTTGGATTGGTCACCACCACAACCATACCCGTTACGAACACATCTTTGCTCAAGGTTCGTTTGACCGTCTCTGCCATGGCGATGAAAGTCGTAAAGGCTACGGTCTGTACACCTACGACAATGGTGTTCGCACATTGGAGTTCGTTGAGAATCCCGGTGCTAAAGTCTACAAAACCCTGAATTACGTGGGCTTGGATATTGAGACCGTGGTTAAACGTCTCCAAGCTGTGGAAAACTATCCTGACGATAGTCATTTCCGGATCGTCACCAGTCGAGCTGACGGTGTAGCCTCCGCCATCGGACAGATCAAGGACCGTTACCCTCAATTCAACTGGACCACCCAACTCGAAGAACTTACAACGTCCGAAACCACGTTGCAAAACGACACTAAGGACGACGTACCTAAGCCGATCTCCATTAACCGCGAGAACATCGAACGGTTGGTACGGGAGAAGCTCATCACCGTAGCACCTGATACATCCCCAGAGGTAGAACGAGCGCTCTTTGAGATCCTAGAGCGCGTCGCTTAAGGAGTCCTAATGGACACTCAACAGAGCATCAGCACTCGCGAGATGGGGGCAATCCCCATCTCGATCGGCACGAGTCTGGCTATCGAATCGGTCCTCGGTATCTTACCGGAACACGAAACCGATAACCCTCAAATCAACAACGCCGACTGTATCTGGATCAACATCCGGACACTGTATCGCAACATCATGGGGGCGGTGGACAAAGACATCAAATCACTGCTCACCGAAGAAGACTTGATCCTGGCGATCAAGAATGAAATGCAGACCATCGAAGCAACGGTCAATTATCAGACCAAAGCCAGGGTATCAGTGGTTTTCTACGTGTGCCGTTTTGTGTCCCTACAGCGCCGTTTCCCGCACGCCTTGCATCGGGTACCTAATACCCCTTTGCAGAAGCAAGCGTTCGATCTGGAGCAGCACACGGTCAAGGGTTTGATCGATGAACACCCTCCGCATGACTTCCGGGTGTTCGACCTGGATTTCGATGCCGGTAACCCACGGACGTTCATCATTACCCACTACCCGATCGACCTGCTCAACCGGTATAAGTTCCAGCAGCTGACGTTGTTGGAGTCGCACACTGGCACTCTGAAACCACCGGCACGGTGGTCCACCAAATTTTACGACGGTAAGACGGCATTCAATATTCCGTTTGACCGGGCGATGTTGCAGTTGTTCGGGGACGGTGTCCTCTTCTCGCCAATGAATATCAAGATTCGTCGACATATTCAGGAACTGGCTAGCAAACATAAGTGGAGCGCAGTGACCACCAGAGAGTACATCGTGAAGTCGATTAAGATGGAACGAGACCCTATTCTGGAAGGGTTCATCATGAAGCTTTACTGAGGTGGTGCGTAAAAAATAAAAACACCACCTATAATTTGAATCGACATCACATAAACCAAATTACTAGACCTGAGTCTTTTATAGGTCTATGCGCCACACCACTGGAGAATACCATGTCTGAGCAACAAAAACGCGAAACCATCCTGTCCGAAACCAAGCTGCGTCTGTACGCCCAGCCCCTGCCGGGCAGCGACAAAAAGCCGGTTCTGATTCCGGAAGTTTTCGAAAACAACCCGCGTCTGCGGGTGCGCACCAACCTGCAAACCGACATCACCAACAAAGGCTACATCGAAGCTGCGATGTCGTCCAAAGAGTTCTACAAGCTGTCCGCCGGTATCCGTGCGCTGGCTCGTGACGAGCTGTTCGATGCCCAGGGCAATAAGATGAACGGCTTCATGGTCGACAACTTCGGTCACCCGTTCATTCAGGGTCAGCGTTCCAAAGAGAAGCGTATCGTCAGCGTGACCAAAGTCGAACGCGGTCAAGACGGTATCATCCGTATCGCGATCACTGCCGGCAAGTCCCGTCCGCTGGTCGAGTTCGTGTTCCTCGAAGACGACTACCACTACTTCAAAGACCTGAACGGCAACCCGATGAGCGAGCGCACCTCCAGTGCCCTGGCTGCTATCGCCTGGTGCAACATGCTCGACAAGTTCTTTGCAGTGGCCCTGAAAGACTACGTCGTACCGGCCTGGCAGCTGAAGCGTCAGCAACAGCAGCAACAAGGTGGCGGTAACTGGAATGGTGGTGGCCAACAGGGCGGTGGTAACTGGAACCGCAACCAAAACCAAAGTGGTGGCCAGCAAGGTGGCTACAGCAATACCCCGAGCCAAGCTGCCAGCGCCATGGACAGCTTTGACCTCGACATCCCGCTGTAACAGCATAAATGGACTCCTACCCATTTAGGGTAGGAGTCTGTGCCCTGTTCCAAAAATATTCAGTTCTACATTATAGGCTTGAGTTTATCATACAAGCTTAAGGGTGAAAGGGATGAAATTTGAGGTTGCTGAGTACTCGAACAATGGCAATAGCATCCAAACGATGCGCCTTCTCCATCGCAATGAGGAGGTAATCTGGCCGGTACCCGGCTACAAATCGGCGAGTATCGCTTACAAAGAAACGTTGTTCGACGACGTTAACTCGCTGATCGAGAAACTCGATGACCAAACGCAAAACAAGCTCTGGGATATCTACATGGAGATCCGTGAGACGTTGAAAAACGTCAACGACCCCGTGGAACTCCACGAGAAGCTGCGTGGTCACACGGCGACGATCTACGAACTGGTGAATTACATCACTGTTCGCTCCATGGTCTACCGGACTTTGGGTGAAATGGTAATTCTCCCCCCGAACCTGAAGACCGAATACACCGACAACGATCGGCAGACCCGGCACTTCGAGCATCGAACCTATCTCCGGGAAGATTACATCGACCTGGCGATCTTGGTACTGGCTTTCCGCTTCATGATTCCGATCTGGGGTGTCTACATTACCCTGGTTACCGATATCAACGGTAACATCTTCAAAGAAGAGAAAGGTCTGGATCTGGTCAATGGTACGCCGTTGGCTGAATGGGCACCGATGAAGCGGTTGCGCAGTTATGTCGAATTCAGTATCGACGACAACCGGATCGGTTTGTCGGTGCTGTTTGGCTGTCTGTCGACTTCCGAGGTGCCGCGTCACCTGACGGCGCTGGCTGTTGTCCGTAAACTGGCAGTGGCACCGCTGAAAGCGCGGGTCGACAGCGACAACCTGATCAAGATCCTTTACAACCTGGTGAAGGGGACTAACGACCGCATGGACAGCCGTTTCGGCGGTACCATCGGCACGAAGAAACTGATCAAGGAAAACGGCGACGAGGATAACTCCTCGGTCTGGGACATGTACAAGATCAACATGGATGTCCCGGATGGCGATAAAGCTTTGATCGAGGTGTTCTGTAAGAACATTCCTCTGATCGTGGAAAAGATCGCTCCCAACATCGATCAACGTAAAGTGGATCTGTGTCTGGAGTCGGTCAAGAGTCTGGGAGATCTGGAGGACTATCCTCACCAAGAAGCCATGTGCATGTGGGTGATTGGTCAGATCATCCCGCCAGAAGGGGTGGGTGCACTGAAGAAGGTGCAGCTGCTTGACATCATGGCGGTAACCCAGGCTGTACTGTGGGATCTGGGATTGATCGAGCTGGCAATTCTTGTTACTGCATCCAGGGTCGAGTTGGATGCAGACGCGATGTATTCGCCTGGCGACCTGTCGAAGGTCGACAAACAACTGCTCGAACGTCTCAACGTCCTGTATCCGTACTGGAGACAGGAAACTGGGAAGTTGGACCCGAACAAACGGACCAACATCGCAGTCAATGCCATCAACCAGATCGCCAAAGAGACGAATGTCTCTGAATGGTCTCCGAACGCTCCTAGCGAACTCGTAAAAGAATTTGCGCCGTTGGCTTATAACAAAACTTGGGCACTCTCCGGTGACTTCAAGTCTCAGCTGGCGACAATGATTCTTGCTCTTTACGAACCCAAACTTTCTTTCGAGGCGTAATACATGAAAGTCAAACGACTGATTCTCCGTGAAGTGGGCACCTATGAGGACGTTGCGCTGCGTCCTTACGTGACCGACTTCGACAACAATCGGATTCAGACACTGGCCGAAGCCACCGAGGGTGGTCGCCACCTTACTGCCAACAACTTGGCGGGTTTGTCGGTAGGCATGTTGCGTCCTTCCGCTAGCTCTCATGGCATCGCACCGATCGCCAGCGGTTGGAACGAACGTCGTTTTTCGTTCATCATGGAAGTTTCCGTTCGTGAAACGACCAACGCATCGATCGATCAAGTGATCACCGGTTACACTGATTACGTCGGTGCCTCGGCGCTGATGGGTCGTGACATCAAACTCGATCCGCAGATGCGTTTCTACTTCAACGGTACGTTCTCGATCCGCAAGATCCTGGGTTTCGGTGCACGTGGTAAGGAATGGGTCACTGCCAGCTTCCAAGCCGAACAGATCCTGACCCGTTCCAAGTCGTCTGATCTCTCTCGCCGTGATGGCGTGGGGACGATGACCATGCGTCCGTCCGATGTGATCGTGCGTAACTCTGTACCGTCGGAGTTCCGTGAACTGGCTGGTAACATGGAGATGCGCGACACCCGTAGCGAGTTCTCGCGTGGCGCGCTGAAGCTGTCCAGTCGTGACAACGCTACGTCTAGTAGTTACCTGTCGAAAACCCTGTCGGCGCTGCGTAACGCCACCACCGACGACTTCATCGAGAACGACGAACACGCTCGTCTCAGTGAAGCACGTGGTATGGTGCGCGATCGTGCAGTGCAGAATGACCCGGTACTGGCCGAGCTGGCGCAAGACTCGGCTATCATGGTGGACGGCTTTGTCACCTGGGATGAAATGTGTCGGATGAACCCCGATATCGACTACGTGACCAAGGTATTTACCGAGGACAAGCGCATGTCGATCCACAGTCGTGGCGATTCCGAGCAATGGGGCGGTTCCGACAACGAAACCATGGCGGCAACCATCATCGCTAACACGATTCCCACGTACGCCAACGAAATGGCGTTCATGGATATCGAGTTCGAATGCACCAACAACACCATCGGCGGTCGCTGGGACACTCGTGTCACTCGACTGACTCCGTTCGTGGAAGGTGCCGGTATCGAAGACAACTATCAGCGCTTCATTGCGCGGGTAGAACACGAATTGATGCCCGAGCTGCTGTTCAACGAGCAGATGATGCTGGAAATCAGTGTCAGGTACAGTATCATCGGCGACTGCGTGGTGAATGTGTCCTACGACGGTGAAGACTACGTGCGCTTTACCTATCCGTCGTTCTGTGACTCGGTCAGTGCGCCGGTCATCACCGACCGTGTCGATGTGATCGATACCATGGCACATGACATCGGCGAAGTGGATCGTCTGCTCCGTGAGGCTAGCGATGCCAGCCCCATCCGTTCTAACACGTTCAAGAAGAAGGTAATCTAACCCATGAAAATCCTGGATTTTTACAAATCGGTCCTCGCTTCCGTGGGGATCACCGATGTCGATGGCGAGGGGATGCTCTCGGCATTCTATCATGGCAGCTACAACCCGGTGACCGTTACCGGTAAGCGTCTGGTCATGCCGATCCCTGAGATCCTGCGTGCTGGTCTGGGTGATAACCGTGTGGCGTTCCATCCGCTGTGCGAGAAGATCACTCGTGGCGAACGTGGTGAGTCGCCGGTACTCAAGCTGCTGAAAGACGCTGTGGGTCTGAAGGTTGACACGGTCTTCATCGCGCTGATCGATGTACTGATGCACACCGCAGCCAGTCCCGACACACACAAGAAGATCGGTCCGAAAGCTGCCGAGTACCTGAAGCTGCTGCCGGATGCCAACGAGAAGTCCTACAAGTCGGTGAAGAAGATCCTCGATGCCTGCAAGAACAACCCGCAGTATCGCCTGGTCAACTTCTACCTGAAGCACGGCGGTGAAGAAGGGGCTTCGCGTACTTGTGTGGTGTCGTTCCCGATCTTCGATGAGCTGGACGATGCTTCGACCAAGGAAATCTTCGGTGTCAAGATCGACGCCAAGGACAAGGCACGCCTGAAAGCGCTGCTGACCTACGTCTTTACCGAAGACTATGCCGAAGTGTTCAGCTACGGCTCCAACAACCCCGAAGCGCCGTATCTGCATGCGCTGCTGACCAGCTTCTACAAGGTGGCTACCCAGGCCAACAAGCTGCTGGAACGCCACAAGAAGCATGTGGATGACATCGAGCCGATCGACATCAGCTGGGCCGAGTGCCTGGATACCTTCTCGCTGTTCCGCGGTATGATCCCGGCGCTGGAAGGTAACGAAGGTCTGGTCGGTAAGAAGGAAGAGGTCGCCGAAGACCGTACGGTGCGTGCTTACGCTCGTCCGGGTGCTGATACCACGGATACCCCGCCGTGGGATGACACCCCGGCTAAACCGGTTCGTCCGGGTGCCGGTGAAGTGGCCGAAGTCAGCAGCGACGATCCCATGGCTCGTTTCCGTGGTTCGTTCAAGCGGGAAGAAAAGCGCAGCCAGGAAGATTCGTGGGGTCGTACTCGTCAAACCGAGCAGCGTCGTGGCTTTGCCAGCGCTCGCTACGATGATGAACGCGAACGCGACGACCGTCGTCCAGCATCGCGTGGTGGTTGGTCACGTGGTGGACGTGGTCCCATCTAAGTGAAAGGGCATACAGGGAGGGGCGATCCCCTCCCTGTATCTTTCTTTTTTAGATCATCGTGGTTCTGAACAACGATTTGAGCTGGTCAATCAGTTCGTTGTCGGGAAGAATCATTCCTTCAAACGCTTCAGTCAGATCAGTTGGGTTGGGCATGTTGTTGACAATGCGCATCAGTGCAAAGTCTTCATACCGAACGCCCATATCCATCAACAACCCATCAAAATCGTGAAGGTTCTTGTGGACGTAGGTCGGGTCTACGATGACATTCTTGGTGGACGGGTGGTTAATAATGTACCGCAGGTGACTGCTGATGAATGTCAGGTAGTCGTCTGTGTAATAAATTTCCTCACCTTCATCACGTGCAGTGTTGGTGAAATGCTTACCCATGAATAAACGCCTCTAGGAAGTTTTGATCATACATTATCTAATGGACTACGATCGATCGGAGGTACCATGCTCGATGCTCTAATGCGGACCAGGATTGAGATCCAGGTCTGGAACACCTATTGCAACCCATACCACGCAAAGCCATCATCGAACAAGGGCGAAAAGAATGCCTAAGCACATAGTAAACGAACTCGACCCAGAGCTGACTAGCATGTCAGCACTCAACCAGTTCACTCCCAACGTCCACGCGTCACGCGGTGCCATGTTCACCGGTAACCTGGGACAGTGGCTGGTTATCAACGGTGCGACTCCCCGTCTCATCTATTCTGGCGTGGAGCAAGCTTACGGCGAAGCCACTTTCAGTCAGGGGTTTGATCGCGATGTTGAGATCATCAAAACTATCGCGCGTTTTCCTGACGCAGGTCATCCGGGCGTACCGGCCAAGATCAACCCCAGTACGCTGGTAATCTTCGAAGATTACGAGACCAAAGAAATCGGTTGTCTGGAGCTGACCGAGTTCCATTCGACCCACCAGCACTTCGGCTTCCGTTATAAGAAGAACGAAGACGTGTTGGCCAAGCTGTCTCCGGGCGTTGGTATCGAAGCAGGTACCCGTGTCCATCAGTCACCTAACCTGCTGCCCAATGGCGATTACATGTTCGGTCTGCAATGTAACGTGCTGTTCTCCAGTGACCCGGCAGTGATCGAGGACGGTATCAAAGTCAGTGAAGCGTTCTTGGAACGTATCATTCCGACTGGTTACACCACCGAGACGTTCGACTTCGGTAAGAACCACTTCCCGATCAACCTGTACGGGGACTACAACGATCCCGATAACTACAAAGCATTCCCCAATATCGGTGAAACTATCGGTACTGACGGCCTGCTGGCGTGTCTGCGTAAGCATAGCGACGTGGTGAACGTGGTCAACATGACAGTGAACAACATCTGTCGTCCCGACTACATTTACGACCGGAAGAAATACGGTCTGGCCGATGCCAAGGTGGTGGACATCAAAGTCCATCGGAACACCAGCATCAACATCCCACCGATGCCGGTAGGGACTGACCGTCAACTGATGTGGTATTGGGAGGCAGACAACAGCTATTACCGTAAGATCCTCGATGCGTACTGGGATCTGCGTGATGGTCGTTTGAAACGTGGCAGTGACATGCGCATGTCGCCTGAGTTCCATGATCTGGTGGTGCAAGCCATTCACCGTTGTGGGGTCGACTATCGTCCGGAAGGGCGTCGAGTCACCAGGGAGATCAAAGACCTGCTGGATGTCCGTAGCGAATACCGTGGGGTACCGCTGGATGCCTGGCATGTGGAAATCACCTACGAACATCGCTCCATCCCCAATGACGGTTTTAAACTGACCGACATCCATGGTGGTAAGGGCGTAGTCTGTCGTGTGGTGCCCACAGAAGACATGCCGGTCGATGACAACGGTAACCGTGCTGAAGTCATCATGGACGATCTGTCCACCACGCGGCGTATCAACCCTGGTCGTTTCTACGAGCAGTACATCAACGCAGCAGCGCGGGACACGGTGAAGCGGATGTTGGCAATGGGCGGGTATGACCTACCTGAGGATGCCAGCAAACGTGAGATCCGTAACTGGCTGGGGAGTTTGCCCAAGGACATCATCCAGAAGATGGATGACTATTTGGTCGGCTTCTATGCGATCGTTTCTCCCATCATGGTTGAGAAGTACAACGGGATTATCAAAGACGATCCCGATTACGTCTACGACCATCTGCTGGGGGTGATTGTTGATGGCTGCCGTATCTTCTTCCCGATCAACAACCCGATCGATCGTCCGACGATGATCCGTGAACTGCGTGACAACTACCCGGCGATCAAAACTCCGCTGACCTATCGTGGGTACACCGGTAACCTGGTGCGTTCCAAGCGTCCGATGTTGATCGGTAGCATGTACTTCATGGTACTGGAGAAAACTGCTGAGGACTGGTCGGCTGTAGCCTCTGCCAAGTACCAAGTCTTTGGTACGACCGCACGCTTGACCAAATACGACAAGAACTCGGCCCCTGGCCGTCAGAACGTCGTGAAAACCCTCGGTGAGGCGGAGTCCCGTCTGTTGGCAGCCTGTATTGGTGCCTACTCGATCGCAGACATCATGGACGCTACCAATAACCCGCTCGCCCACAAGGCCATCTACAACAAGATCTTGACCGATGAACACCCCACCAACATCGATGAGGTGTTGGATCGCAACGAGATCCCCAAAGGTGGCCACCGCCCCCGGAACTACGTCCATCACCTGTTCGAGTGTTCGGGTAAGCGTTTCAGTCGTAAGTGATAACGGTGGGGGTGGTAACACACCCCCGACCTACAACCCTATTGGTCGAGAGATGCTTTATGCGATCATTGCAAGCGCGCGATTTTCTCAGTATGTCCAAAGAAGAGCTGTTGACTCTTCCGGACGAACAATTCGTACTGATCTTCGATGACGGTGAACTGGTAACCAATACCCGCCGGACCATCTACAGTGCATTCCACTGGGAGGTCAACCGTCGATATCCGCAAACCCCGCTGATCAAAGCGTGCCACGTGGGCAATGGTGTCGGCCCTACCCCGGATACCAGCCAAGACATCTTGTCGGTGCTGGTGCGGCTGGTGCACGAAACCTACGGCGACGCCAGCTACGACCGTGAAGAACTCTGGAAGCTCGTTTACGAGATCCAGAACGAGATCTACAACACGTTCATCATTCACTGTGAAGAACACATGACCACCACGGACATTCTGGATTACCTGGAATTGTTCGATCATCCGGAAATCGCCAAGGCTAACCAAGAAGTCCGGCCCAACCAGCGTTCGTTGGATAAAACCTACGAGATCATCGGGGGCGTCATGCGTAACAGCGCTGACGTAGCACACAACCCGGTGGCGATTGCTGTACGGGCTAAGTTGGTGAAGATCGACCAAGTGAACCAAATGGTTGGACCGCGTGGTTATCTGACCGACGTGGACTCCAACATCTTCCAGACGCCGGTGCTGCGTGGTTACTTCGAGGGTATCTACTCCCTGCACGATTCGATGATCGAGTCGCGCTCGGCGGCGAAAGCCCTGACCTTCACCAAGAAACCGCTGCGTCAGGTAGAGTACTTCAACCGCAAGATGCAGCTGGTAACCAGTAACGTCAATGCACTGATCATGGGTGATTGTGGTACCAAGTATTACTCCACTATCCCGGTGGACAAGAAGCTGCTGAAGTGCATGGAAGGTAAGTACTACATCAACGACGATAAGAAGTTGGTGGCCATCCGTGAAGGTGATAACCATCTGATCGGTAAGACGCTCAAGGTGCGGACAGCGTTTAACTGCGCTTACCGTGGTCGTGGGTCGGTCTGTGCTTGCTGCTTTGGTGAGATCGCTTACTCGGTTCCGCACGGGACTAACCTGGGTCACGTATCCTCGACGGAGATGTGTCAGGAAGGTTCTCAGCTGGTAATGTCGGTTAAGCACTACGACGGTTCCAGTAAGGTGGTGGACATCGACATCAGTGAAGCCGATGCGATCTACATCCGGGAAGGGGCGCGGGTCAGTACGCTGGCCATCAATCCGTCCCTCAAGGACAAAAATGCGTATCTGTTGATGGTCCCTAATGGGAAAGGGATCGAAGGTGCTCAAGGGCTGACGGCTATCACGCCGACTATCGACGTGCAACTGTTGCCGGTGCAACGGACCACTTCGTTCCGTGATGTACTCTTCGGGACTGTGGATAAAGATGGTAATGTGCTCGAAGAGTATGTGACTGTCTCCGTTGGTACTCGCCACGGCAGTTTGAGTCGCGAGTTCCTGAACTACATTCAGGAGGTGGGTTACACCATCACTGAAACGGGTATGTACAAGGTAGATCTGTCGGGTTGGGACTTCGATAAAGAAGCCTTTGTCCTGCCGATGCGTCACCTCTCCATGCTCGATGTGATGTCGGAAATCGAAGTATTCATCCGTTCTCCTCGTGAGTCCGGTGGAGAAAAGAAAACCACCACCAAGAAGACCAAAACCACCCTCGTTGGCACGACCAAGAAGCTGATCGATTACACCAACTTCGATGAGGCCCTACTGGACCTCACGGAAATGGTGACTGCCCGACTGAGCGTTAACATCGCTCACCTGGAAGTGATCATGTTGAGCATGCTGCGTAGTGCCAGCGATCCTTATAACTATCGAATCCCGGAAATCGATGAACCTGCTATGTTCGAAAGTCATAGCACGCTGATGGAACGTCGTTCACACGGCGGCACCATGGCCTTCGAGCGACAACCACAAGTGTTCGAGGACGTTGATTCGTACTTGATCACCGACAGACCGTCGCACATCCTGGATGAGATGATCATCGACTAACAGGAAATGGAGACCACGAGGTGAGGCTAGATGTCTACTCTCATGGGATCGCGGTGACCGACCTAAACCAACAGGGCAAGGAAGCCCTGTTTCGGTTCTGCATGACCCTCGTCCAATACCGTTACGAGAAAGTTCGTGGCAAGATGAGGCGCGTTGCTGATCGTACCTATGCCGGTGCGTTTGCCGATAGATCGGAATTCCGATTCCACGTCAATCAACTTGATTCGTTGATAGAGCACTTAAGTCGATGTGGGATTCGCGAAAGCGATCTCACCATCGTCCATCACAAACCAAACCTCGATGATTTTCCACAGGTGGAGCATAAATGGATTAGTCCTAAAACGCCACGAGAGAATCAGCCGGGGATCATCGATTACGTACTCTCACCGGGTACGATAAAGATGGTGACACTTCAGACAGGCAAGGGCAAGTGCACGTCTAATAATACTCTCGTCCGTATACCCGGTGGATGGCGTCGTATGGGCCTCATTAAGGTCGGTGACGAGGTTATCTCTCGCGATGGTACAGCTACCAAGGTAGTGGGTGTATACCCGCAAGGAAAGCTCCAGTTATACAGAGTTACCTTCTGTGATGGACGTAGCGTAGAGGTCTGTGGAGAACACCTCTGGCAGAGCTTCTACGTGAATACCAGTCCTGGTGTGCGCTGGCAAGTGCGCAACACATTGGAACTGAAGCGTCTCATCGAGATGCCCAATCCACGAGTGTACATCCCCCTACCGGAACCTGAGGAGTGTGAACCACAACACCTACCGATTGAACCTTATCTGCTTGGTGTTATCATTGGCGATGGTTGTATCAGCCAGTCGTCTGTGAAGATAACTACGCCAGATCAGTTTATAGTTGATGAGGTGAATCGATTAACTCCAGAATGGTTATCGTTGAAATACCAAAAACGATACGATTACCAGCTGACTGCTAATGGTTCGGGTTTAGGAAACCCTGTGGTAAAAGGGCTTCGAGATCTAAACCTTATGGGGTGTCGAGCTGAAGACAAGTTCATCCCTCGGGAATATTTGAACGGGTCTATCGAACAGCGGCTGCATCTGATCCAAGGGTTGATGGATACCGATGGCACAGTGCAGAAGTCTGGTTCGTTGTCATATTCGACTGTCAGTGAACAACTGGCTAAGGATGTGCAATACCTAGTGCGTTCGTTGGGCGGCATCGCCGCTATACGTTCGCGTCAGACGCATTACAACCATAAAGGAGAGAAGAAACCAGGTCAACTGTGTTATGAAGTGGATATACGCCACAAGCGTCCCAGTGAGTTCCTGCGCCTTCCCAGAAAGAAGGAACGGACCAATGACAACGGTCAGTATAACGCTGATCTGAAGTTACGGGTAAAGTCCATTGAAGCTACAGACATCGATCATGCAACCTGCATCGCGGTCGATCACCCGGAGAAACTGTTTGTCGTGCAAGACTTCATTGTTACGCACAACACGTTCTGTGCCATGTGGTGTATGTGGAAGCTCGGGTTACGGACCGTTTTTATTTTTAAGGGAGGGTTCAGCGACAGATGGGTCGGCGACTTGGAAAAGACGTTCGACTTCGGGGAAGATGAGTTGCTCGTCATCCGTGGTGCAGGAGGGCTGATCCGCCTGATGGACATGGCGTTGGATGGTACACTCAATGCCAAGGTCATCATCGTTACTAACCGAACGATGTATGACTACCTGAAAGACCACGAAGCCAACAACGGTAACTCTGAGTTGTATCCCGTTCCACCCGATAAGTTCTATGAGGTGCTCGGGATTGGTTTCCGTGTCATGGACGAAGTCCACATGGAGTTCCATCTCAATTACCGACAAGACCTCTACACCCATACCCTAAAATCACTGTCGTTGTCGGCAACGCTGACACATAACGACCGTTTCATGAACCAGGTGTACGATATCGCATACCCAGTCCATGAACGGAACGATGGCGGTGGTTACCACGCGTACATTAACGCAGTGGCATTGACGTATACATTGTCCATGCCGAAGATCTACCGGTATAAAGGTGGTCAGGGTGGTTATTCGCACAACGCGTTCGAACAATCGATGATGAGTAAGAAAGATTTCTTTCCGAAATATTTGTCAATCTTCGATCACGTAGTGAAAACCCGCTACCTGAAAAAGCGCCAGCCAGGAATGAAAATGTTGATCTTCTGTGCCAGCATCGAGCTGTGTGTAGTGGTCACCAAGTACCTGTCTGAGCTTTATCCCGACTTGGTGGTGAAGAAATATACCGAAGAAGATGACTATTCCGTCCTGGAAGAGTCGGACATCACGGTATCCACTGTCTTGTCTGCGGGTACCGCTGTAGACATCCCCAACCTGCTGATCACGTTCATGTCGACGTCGATCAACTCCAGACAGTCTAACGAGCAAGCACTGGGTCGTACCCGTGAGCTGGTGGACTATCCAGGAGTCACCCCTGAGTTCGTTTATTTGGTGTGTGAAGACATCCAGAAACAGATGGAATACCACGTCAACAAGATCGACTACTTCAGGGGTAAAGTGCTATCCCACCAAACCTTGCAACTACCGTTCATCATTTAACCATGGGTGTCGGGGGTTTCCCCGGCACTTATGCCATCACCGAGGATTCGATCGTGTCTAACCAGTTCAACAAAGGTTTTATCGTCGTTTTTACCGCGAACATGGATAACGCTAAGCGTTACGCCAATAATAATGGATACGACAAAATCCTAGACCTAAAAGGTATGAGGGAAGTGCTGGATGTCGAATCGTTTAAGCCAGCTATCAGTGATCGCAACACGCCAGTGATCGATCAAATGACGCGCGTGTTTGCCGGTAGCAATGCCCTCACGGTAAACCTGACCAAGTTGAATGGTTGTGCGGTTGTACTGCCTCTCGAGGAGGCGGTGATTCGTTCGTTCGTTGAAGTGGCTCTGGAACGAGAGAATACCATTAACAGTTTCTATCCGGGTCTAGACGACATTACCGGGGAGTTCGGTACTGGTACCCTTTTCCTCTCCAAGAAGATCATTTACCTGATCGACGATACACGTTGTTTTGTGCTTCGTGATAAGACCGCTGCCAGTAACTCGGTACAGTCTTATTAAATTAAGACATTGCACTGAGATATGTCATGGCTGCATTAGTGTCATTTTTCTTATTCGTGTTCCTTGTGTTTTTAGTACGAGGAATAATCAACAATAAACCTTTTAGTCCGGTTAGATTTTACCGGGTTACTAAGTTGTGGTTCCTGAACTTCGACTTAACCGAACTGCGGTTTGAATGGTACAAGTATATCGAAGAAACCCGGTTGCATCTGTGTGACCAATATGACGGGGAAGAACTCCAAATCATGCTAAACCACCTGTACGACTATGACGCAAAGGCAAAGGCTTTGTTCGAAGAGTATCAACGCATGATTACCGACAAAGTTGCCGAAGCGGCCGAAGAAAAACGGATACTGCCTTAAGGATAGAGGGTCGGGTAATCATGTCATTAAGTCAGCTTTTTCTAACAATAGCTCTTGTACTGTTAATCGATGCGATTGCGCGTAACACTGTGTTCAGTCCTGTTCGACTGTACCGAATGTATCGGCTATCACGCAAGATCAAGCGCATCGAACGTGACATCACGCTATGGGGACTGTTGGTATCCACTCACCCGGATAAAGTTCCCAAAAACGTTGATGAGAGCACCAGGCAGCGACTAAATCGAAAGGTGGATGAGCTACTCGAAGAGAACAAGCGAATCAACCGTGGTCGTAATTGGCTAGGTCGATAACGGCATACAGGGAGGAGCCTGCGCTCCTCCCTGTATGCCCCCATGTTTCCATTATTTTTTGATGATACATCATAACGGTGATCATACCTTACTAATCGGGAGAAACCAATGTCCATTAAAACAGTAGATGAAATAAGGGATTTGATCATTGCTGAGTTTAGCCCTGTCTGGGAACTCAATGATAAAGCGCACCGCATCGACCATTTCAAACAAGTGGAAGCATGTGGATTGTATATCAACGAGAAACTCTGTCTCGGGTATGACCCGATGCTGATTATGTTGATGGCGTTTTATCACGATATGTTTTCGTGGTCGAGGTACAATCACCATTTGATGTCAGGGACTTGGGTAGAAACCTCCAAGCATCCGACCTTGAGGCACCTGTCTCCTCTTGAAATTACAATGGTGGCCGATGCCTGTAGAGAACATCGGGCTTCGTTCACGGGAAATTATAGTCGTGAGTTCAGTGAACTGATGGCTTCTGCGGATAGGGGGTTCACCGGGGATGTCAATTCGATGGTAGATCGCGCCATCCAGTACAGACTGTCTCGTGGGTATGACCAACAAGCCGCTCATGAAGGGGCTATTCTTCACATCAAAGAGAAGTATGGTAACGATGGGTATGCACGATATCCGTTGTTGTATAAACGTGCTTTTGGTGAAGAAATCGAGAAGCAACAAGCAATGATCATGGCTTTGTAATAACGGCATAAAGGGAGGAGCGCAGGCTCCTCCCTTTATGCACTTTCTTTTTTGCTTACGGTACCATGATCCTGACCTCGATCCCCATGACACTAAGTACATCGTGCATGGGTTCTCGAAGATCGTTCTCATAGGACAACCCACCTAGTCCACAACCTACCGGAGGGATCGCCAATGAAGTGATCTGCATCTTTTCCCGTAATGATACTAGACGGTACAAATTCGCGATCACCTGATCTTTATTGGACGACATCTTCCAGTGATACTTGGTTGGGAAACCGATGACTTGTTTACCAGTCCCCTCCCAAGGGAAACGCCACAACCTATCCATCTTGAGCTTTTTCGCGAATGCGTATTCTTGATAACGCTCGTAAAGTCCGGGTACACGATTTCTGAAATCGAGTGCCAAACCAGCACCCATAGCACCGACACAGTTCACTGGACAAACCAGAGACTGCATCCCGCTATCAAAAATGTCACCCTTAACTTCAATAACAGACATTGTAGTTAGCTCTTCCTTGGTGGTGTACCAAAACGGTCCGCCAATGCTTTCGCGCGCTGTGCCTCTTCCTTCTCCGATTCCTCACAATCCGCCAGGATCATTCGGTTCAGATAACGAGGCATGGAGAGGAACTCATTGAGTGACAAACCGTAGTGGTGCGCAACTCGATGTTTCCTGAACGCACGCATGGTGGTTCTTAAGCGACCAGACTCTACGAACTGCTCTTTCTTGTGCATGGTGACCAAGGAGAGCGGTTCGTTGTCATTGTCATGAGAGTGCAACCCGAAGGTGGTGTCGTAGGCTTCCATCGCTAGGATGGAGGCTGTGAAACCATCCACGGGCTGCGCAACAGCTAGCAGTTCGGAGAGATCTTTCGGATACCCGTATCGCGGTAACCGATTCAACCCAAATGTCCGACTAAGAACGTGAGAGTTGTCTACACTCTCCGATTCATTTCCACTGCCAGCTTGTTCGCTACTCTCTGGTCGCGAAGGGTAAAAAAAACCTGCACCACATCCAACGGGATCAGGCGCGGGTGTTTGAGCAGTGCTTCATCGGGCTCGCCTTGACAGGCAGGGCACTTGTAGCGCGGCAGAGCGATCAGCGATACGGTGGCTTCATCGATGAAATCACGAATCACCTTATACAGCAGACCGACCTTCTCTTCGTCAGCCGAGATCATTTCAATGAACTCGTCGATCTTCTTACGATCGGTAATCTCGAACTCTTGTGTGCCGGTACGGACAATGGCACTGAACCACTGACTGTATTGACGCAGCGAAGCCATCAGAGCACGATGGGTCATGAAGTTCTCACGAGCACCTTCATTGATACGCTTACCGAACGCTTTCTGGGTAGTGGTGACGATGTCATCCACCCACTCGTAGCCGATGTCACGGGCTTCAGCCAGTGTCGGCACACGCAGCTTCAGGGTGACACCCGGATGGATCTGTACCGAACCATGACGCTGAGTCACTTCGAACTCGCGCTGGTACGCTTCGATCTTCTCCAGGGACATCGGTTTTTCGCGGTTGGACATGTGTGCGATCTGACTGGTCGAGAACTTCGACCGATCGACCCACGAGATCCGACCCAGGTTGAGCAGCAGAGACTCGACATGGCTACAGGTGTTCGGGTTAGCCACACACGGTTGCAGCAGCGGATAACCTTGCGGGTAGCAGGCCAGCGCCATGCCCCAGACCAACTGCGGGTAGTCGGTGTCTTTGATGACCGAGTAAAGCACCTTCGGGTCTTTGGAATCCAGAGTGACTTGGACCACGTGATCGAAGATGAAGTCCAGAATCGCGGTCTTGGTGTAGATCTCGGTACTGGAGAATACCATGCCGTTGGTCAGATAACCGAGTGTGGATTTCTCCAGCGACATGCGCTGTTCGAGTTCCAGCATGGCAGCATCGGACGGGGTACGCAAGGTGACCCAGATACCGGATGTCCAGAGCGGGATCTGAACATAGGTACCCAAACCGAGTTCATTGCGCAGGTGCATGATCGGGTCAGCGTCAGAACGCAGACGAGCTTTACCTGCACGCAGTACGGTACTGCCGTTATCAACACCCTGACCCCATTCGGAGTTTTCACGGGTGTCGATGTCGCGACCGTAGTTGGTTTGCAGGGTGTCGGACAGGTTACCGATCAGCGCCTTCAGACGGATCAGCTCATTGGGCAGTTCCTGTTCCGGGTCGTTGTAATCCAGACCGTGCTTCTCGATGATGGAAGCAATGTCATCCATCCCCTGCTTCAGGAAACTCAGCGTCCGAGTCAGGCGCGTTTTGTTCGGGTTGGGGTGGAACGGCGAAGTCTCAACCGTGACATGTTCATTGGGGGTGAACAGATTTTCCAGAGATACCTCATCGAGGGCATCTTCGTCGAGTTGCGGAATCTCTGCCGCGGTGGTGGTGATTTCTTCTTCGACCACTGGATCGGTAGCATGGGTCTCGACGACCTCTTCGCTCACAGGGACGTCTACTTCGTCGAGTGCGATCCCTGGGTTTTCTTCATTGGACATTGCTTTCACCTTCACTGCCCGATTCGCCTATCGAACCGATGATTTCAGCCGCCAGAGGCAGACCGACATTACTGACTTGTTCCAGCAGCTCAAAGTAGCTGGTGCCAATTACATGACACTCAATGAACTGGTTGGGTCGCTTAGGGCGACCTTTGAACGTTTTGTGTTTTTCGTGGAGATCATCCATCGACTTAGTCCAGACACCGATGTCGTTTTCCAGGGTACTAACCATCGGCTGGACAAACTCGAGCGTCTTTTCAGGTAGCTCGTTAGCTTTGTTACGAACGAGGGACACGGTATCCCCCAATCCTGTGACTAAGTCTTTTGTACGATGGTACAGCTCTGTGAGGTCATCGTACGGGTTGTTTTTCCGATTAGGGTTCATAATCAGCCACCAGAAGTTATGTTGAAAATACATTCGCACATATAAGATGCCAATGTGTTAATAAATTAAAGGTAAAGCCATGTACGAAGAACTTGCACGACTCCTAGAGGGTCGGTGTTCCCCCGAATTGAGTCAGACTTTACTGTCACTCGAAGCCATCATGGCTAAAGGTGGGTTTACGAAACACCGGGTCGAGATCGATCATCTCATCACCATCGTTGAGTCGTTGGATAGCGCTATCGTCGTTCCGACAGTCACCGAAGTGTTGCGCCAGGCCGCCGAAGAAATTCTTCGTGGGTGCGGGGTTGAGGTGAACGCGGAGATTCCTTTGCTGCGTCTTTTCGCCTTGGTCGATGCGATCATTGGGTTTGGTCCGAACATTTTCTTCGATCGAATTTCTGACATCATCGAAAACGAAGTCGATCCGGTCGAAGCTTTCTGTCAGATCCTTCCGTTACTGACCCAGTATTCGGCAGAGGAATATCACCCATACATAACCGATGTTAGTGAAAAATTACTAACAAATATCCGAGAACAAATCGAAGTCTACCGGACCGAGGAACTGGAAGAACCCGAGGAGATCTCGGAGGAGACCAAAACGCGTATCGCCGCCTATCGTAATAAAGGTGGTGATGAATTCTTGGATCGAGTGATTGCCGATCAAATGCCTCTGGGTACCAGCATGGAAAGTAGTGTTCCTTACTACACACCTGCACTGGTAGATCTGCCGATTCAGACCGCTGTTAAAGCACTGGTGACCCTCGGTATCTATTCCGAAGTCTCCACCGAATCGTTGCAGGACGAAGTCGCTCATTACATCGAGTCGATTTATCCGGACGTGGAATCCAACCAGAAAGCCAACCAAGCCCTGCGTAACGAAATCGCAGCTCTGGAAAGTCTTCTCAAAGGTTAACCGATCATGAACAAACGCGACGTGTTCTTTGCGGCGTTGAATGAGAATGCGCATTACCGCAAGAGTTGGGTAATTCGTGCGTTTTCTGTGACACGTCAGAAAGAAGGACAATCCTTCGAACCGTGGGATATCCGATACGGTCAGGACAAAACCGAAGTCCTGGCACGTGTCGAGGGTAACCTCGAATGGACAGTCATCGATGACATCACTCCGATGACAGCCGTTTACACTTCCATGGAACCGCTGAAAGTTAACGCAGGTGAAGTCCCCAACCTGAGCAAGGATGTGGAGACTACCTATGGTGACGTGCTGTTTAACTGGCGTGTGTTGGTCTACGCCTTCGGTAAAGACTTTGAATATCAAGTAGGACCCATCAATATCCGTTCGATCGAAAAAGTAATTGCTGAACGCATGGTGGATGATCCGTTACCTGGAGAACCGGAAGATGAATCCAAGCTCTATGTTCGCAAGTACCTTCGATTTGGCCAAGCCATGGCCGATCTGGATGGGTTCGGCCCTTTGTTCGTCCCCGCCACCACCGAAAAATCCCTTCAGACGCATCCTGAAGCTCGTAAAAGGCGCCAAGAACTACTTGAAGAAAACAGCGATCGCCTACATGACCCGGCGGTAGTTGCCAAGATCCAGGACGAGCTGATCCAACTGGATAAAGATTGGCTGAAAGGTGACCCGGCTGAAGGTTTCCTCAAGGACGGTAAGAGCTGGAACACCGCTCGTAAACGGATGTTCCTGATCCACGGTCCTGAAGCGGGCTTTGATCAAGGTACCGATGCTGAGTTGGTAGTTAACTCGCTCGATGAAGGGTGGGACGTCTCTAAGATGCCCGCCATGATCAACTCGTTGCGCGCCGGTTCCTACTACCGTGGTAAGCTGACTGCACTCGGTGGTGAATCGGTTAAGTTCTTCCTCCGCGTCTTCCAAAACACGTATATCACCGAAGACGACTGCGGGAGCAAACTGGGACTGGTCAAGAAAGTCGATAAGTCACTCATCGGTTCTTACCAGATCACCAAAGACGGAGTGTCTCTGATCACCACAGAGAACATCAACGGCATCGGTAACGAAGTGACGGTGCGGTCTCCGCTCTATTGTCGTACTGCGGCATCCGACTATTGCAAAACCTGCATGGGTGCGCACAACTCCGAAAACCCCCTAGGTCTGGGTTCGGCAGCAGCGGACATCGGTTCTGCATTCATGGGAATCATGATGTCGGCTGCACACGCCAAAGAACTTAAGACCAGACCTCTCAAAACGGACTCGTTCCTCTCTTAAAAGGTAATCGTCATGGCCAAACCCACTGCCAGCAAACCGCGTACCAGTCGCAAGAAAGCGACCGCTAAACCGGTAGATGCTCAAGCGCAAGCCCCTGTTGTCGAAACTGCACCGGTTGTAGAACCTGTTGCTGTGCAAGAACCGGTGGTTGAAGAAGTCAAAACCGAAGCCCCGGTTGCTTCGGTTATCGAAGAAGTCATTGGTACCGTTCAAGACGAGCCTCTGGCGGGCACTGGTGAAGCGATTCAGCTTAACCAGGACGGTACTGACCCTGTCGCTCAAGAAGCGCCTGCAAGCGCTGACAGCGCCGTTATCGAGCCTGTCGCTCCGGTAGTGGAAGAGGCTGCACCGACTGTGGCTGAAGAACCTGCTCCGGTTGTTGTCCCTGTAGTGGTCGATGAGCCCGCTCCCGTGGTTGAAGAACCGGTGGTTGTCGATGAACTGGCAGGTCTGTCGGTAAACAAGTGGTCGCTGGATCAGGTACAACGTGTACTGCGCAACGAACTGAAACGTCCGATCGATGTCGCTGAAACCAGCGTTGTTGAACGCGGTGCCAGTTTCGTTCACCAGGTCGATTCGAACTACGAAGCCTGGAGCTTCCGTGATGTATACCGCTGGCTGATCGATGGTCGCCTGCCCAAGCGTACCGATAACGGCTTCTACAAGAACGATCCGCGTCGTGAGCGCAAATTGGCTCGTGAATGGACCAATGAAGAAGTCGTGGAGTTCCTGCGCGGTAACATCAAAGCGACGGTTAATGCACCGGCAGATGAAATTTACCAAACTGCCGCTATTCTGTGGTCGATCCCCTCCACTTGGAGCAACGTCGATATCCGCGAATACGTGCTCTATAACCGTCAGCCGGCCGTCAGCCCGAAAGGGTTGCTGATCAATGACGCGGTTCGCAACAAGAAACCAGCTACTTACTGGACGAAAGATGAACTGGTGGCATTTGCTACCGGCGACATTCCTCCGGGCGAAGTGGCCAACGAAGACCAACTCTTCAAAGAGATCCGTCTTCGCTTCAATCTGAGTGAAGCGTACAGCAACGAGCGCCTCACCCAGCTTCTGAAGGAATACAAAGAGGAACCCCTTCCGATGTCTCTGCAATTTGCCAAGTACAACATGGAGCAATACGCTCGCAACATGGGTCAAGGCGTAGCTGTCGACGAAACTGGCGCTGCCGCCAACCAAACCAGCCTCTACCACACCATGACCAAACTGCTGCGTCTGGAAGGTCGGGATTTCATGGACGGCTGGACCATGCTGCTGGACTTCGTCAACACCAACCGCACCACCATGTTCAGTGAGAAGCAGTGCTTCCGGGGCATTCGCTCCATGAAGCTCTCTGATCGCGAGCGCCAGAACTTCGAACAACTGATGAACCTGGTCATCCGTACCGCCAACCCGAACACTCGGTACGCGCAGGTCAAGGACATCAACTTCGAAGTCGTTCTGCGTGGCATCAGCGACGAAAACATTCGTCAACGTGTCATGAGCTACTACGGTCTGACCGCATAAGACCATGCGAGGGACTTCGGTCCCTCGCTTTATGCCTCGATTGGTATGTAGGACCAATCAGTTGAGGTGTAACATGTTTAAAAGTGTACCTGGTGTTTATTTGCGTCAAGCTGCTATCCAATGGCTCCTGATCGGGTCTATCATGGGTACAGCATGGCTGTTGACTTATTTCCCCATGGGGCTGTTGGTTGCTTATTTCTCGCGACCGATGACCAATCGTTACGGTGAAGAAGCTGCTATCCATTCCGAGAAATACATCGCAGATGGTAGCTCCGGAGCATGGATCTACGAAGCGACTGACATGCCGGTGATCCGTCTGTGGGATAACCTCGAAGATGGTCAACGTGGTGAGCCCTCCGGTAAATGGAGTGCTTCGTGTGGTGGTAAGGAAGCCACGTTCTGGAACAAGTACCGCTGGGCTCTGCGTAACCCCTTTAACCGGGCGAAGCGGGAGTCTCGTTTACTGGCTTGCTTTGTAAACGATTGCACCGTGCAGTTCTGGGGTGACGAGAAAGTCAGTGACAAAGGCGGTAAGGATGGTATGCATTTCGTGCGTGCTACCGATCGTACCAGTGGTCGTGTCTACTATGGTTACCGCAAGGTGTTCTACTGGGACGGTACCAAAACCCTCAAGGTCGTAAAAGCAATCGCTGCACGACTGCCGTGGCTGAAGAACCGTCTGAGCTGGTTCGATAACCGTGTTTACGCGGCTACCTTCGGTTACAAGATCAAACCGGAGCACGCCAAAGAAGTACAGGATGCGGACGATCTGGATAAGGCGTTCACTTTCCGGATTCAGCCGTTCTCCAAAGTCAACTAAGTCGCTAAAAGGGAGGGGCTTCGGTTCCTCCCTTTATGCCGTTTCCAAAATATTTCACTAACACATTACGAGCATGATTAGCCTTAGCTAATCTTACTTAAATTCCTCTAGGAGAAAACACCATGTGGGCATATGTACACAAAAACGCTATCAATGAACTGATGTGGACTGGCGTAGGTCGCGCGGGTCGTATCCACGGCACTGCTAGCGATGTCAAGATGAAGCCAGGCGAAGTCCAGAAGGATTGGATCGAGGTACAAGCCAATCCGATCACTTCCTCGGTGGAGCGTGATAAGTATGAAATCTTTCTCAAATGGGATTTCAATTCCCGCGAAAGCGCACACGCCTACATTCAGGAACAGTTTCCTTTCCTGATCCACAATTCGTTCGAGTTGATCGGACTGGATTCGTTCGTTAGTCAGAAAGTCCTCGACGACTTCTGGCTGGAACACGTTACCGAAGGAAGCGTGAAACCCGTCGGTGAAGAGCCGTCATGGGTGACTGTGCTCAAGGCTACTAAAGCCCGTCAAGTCCTTTAAGGAGTTCATTATCATGGGTACGCCCGCTGTCGATGTAAGTGTGCACGGTAAAGCGATGCACATCCTCGAGTTCGACGAAGACTTCGTCACTCAGTGCGTAGAAGCGCACAAACCGGTTTTCGAATGGGATGGTAACAACGGTCCCATCGAAGACTATCTGCTCAAACCCCAGGCCGGTGCATGGAAGCTGAAAATCATCAGTTCCTATCGCACCCCCAACCGTGGTCAAGTGATCGCGGTACCAACTGGTCGTCGTACGGCTGACATCTACAAGAAAGCCAAGTGCGAAGAACTGACCGGGATGGGTTTCAACGAAGGCTTCGTCAAAGTCTATCTGTCACGCAGTCGTAACATCCGTTACAACATGGAACTGGATGTGATTTGCTTCGTGGCAGCCAACTACCTGATGAATCAGACTGACTTCGACGAAATCATCCGTGCGCCGATCCGTCGTCTAGCTGCTATCGGTCTTGGTTACAAAACCAAGCTGACGCAGACTCGTTTCGAGTTTGCTATGGCGATCATCCAGGCTATCCGCGTGGATGACCCGGTGATCCAGTTTGCCATCGATCATCGCGGTATGCCGGATGAACACATCACCCAGATCCTGAAACCCAGTCTGATCCACACGCCATCTCTGATGGCTGATCTCTTGGGGTACAACTCCACACTGCATGACAACCAGATCCTGCGTGCAGTGAACCTGCTCGCTTACGACAACAAACTCAACCGTTAACCGCATACTCGGGAGGGACTTCGGTCCCTCCCAGTTATGTTTCTTTTTTTATAGAAATCCAAAATATTTCAATGATACATCATAACGGTGATCATTCTTCCAGATCACCAATTAACTCATTAGAGGATGTAACACATGGCATACCTGCCCGGTCAAAGCTTCAAGTGCACTGACAACGTCCAGTGTGAAGACTGTGAAAAACAAGCAGTCTGGAAAGTGGTTGGTGAAACCGACTCTTTCGGGTCGGAGTTCTTCTACCTGTGCGATGAGCACATGAAACAATGGGAGGAAGAAGAACGTAACGCCGATCACTCCGGTACTTGCGAATGGTGCAAGCAGCATAAACCGTTGCTGCGCCCAACTCGTGATATCGATGAAGGATTCAATGGTCCCGTCTACAACGTCTGCACGGAATGTCGGACGAAGCAGAACGAAGACGCCATCGAAGAACTCGAATATCTCCGTAGACAGGAGCCGGATTTCGATGAGTTCGATCGTGACGATGACGATGAAGAACCAGATCCCGTGGAATACTACATCTGTCTCCTCGCTCGACTGGACGATGGGATACCGTTCCATTACTACCTTTCCATTGTGAAAGATAGTGAAGGTAACCCCAGTTACAACTGGAGCCGTAAGTGCATCGGCGTTCCAGATTCCATCTATCGCTGGATGGAGTTGGATGACGCTGAAGCCGAACTCGCTAAGGTGAAATCCGCTGGTGGGGTGTTCCATACCGGTGAACCTTGGAACCGCACTATCGATATCAAGGATGTCGAAGTGGTGGTGTCGAGTAATTACGGTGCAGTGTAATGGGACCAGATCCCGTTGAGAGGTTCCTAGCTACCCTGCGTTCGGCTGTTCCGAACGCAGAGGTGGTATTCACAGAAGGGAATTGTTTCAAACTGTATTTGCTGCTGCGTGAGGTGTTCCCACAAGCTGTTCCGTTCTACTCAGGTATCCGAGGTCATGTGTACACCATGATCGATGGGAAGCTTTATGACATCTACGGAAAGCAATATCAGACCACCATAAACAAGAACTGGGGTATCGGACCAGTTTACTATCTGCCAGCTGAAAGACGTGTATTCAAAGAAGCGTTTCGTTGGCAGTACCGACCCATTGAGGAAAAACGACCATGTGTCAGAAGCTGGGTAAGAAACACCATCAATACGTGGGTAACGAAGGTCTCGAGCGTCAAAAGAAAGAGCTGTTCAATCCCAACGACTAAAAACCGGGAGGGGCTAACCCTCCCCTTTATTCCGCAATAGGAGATATACAATGAATATCGAAGACAAGTGCCTCATAATCGTCAAAAGTAATGACGGTTTGGAAAGAAATGTTCTCGTCGACAAAAATGTCGCTATGACAATTACCGAATTGATCGATTATGCTAAAGAGGAAACCAGGGGGTATTTTACTCCTGACGACCCGATCGTTTCTGCCGAACTACGATTCGTTATGCCTACACCTAAGGTGTATGTAGAACCGCGTAAAATGGCGAAACGCTTTTACTCGCCAGAAACGTCTAAGCCAGATGTAATATCGAGTTACGATGACGATTCTGAGGATAAATTCGCCACAATAATTTTTGAGTGGGCTGGGCAGATAGATGAAACCGACCCCAACAGTCATCGTGAATTCTGCGAACTGATCCAGCTGGCGTTGAATAATCGCGAGCATGAGAAAATTGCTAAAATGCTCGCCGAATCCGAGTTCGCGAAAGTTATCAATGAACTCGGTCTCCATGAAGAAAAGCTCTGGTACAACTACGAGTCTCAGTTCTTCATCTCGGAGGACGAGAAGCGTTTGCTCAAGACAATCGTCGACTGGCGTGATAGTTATCGCGCCGCCCTAGACGAGGACGAATAATCGGGAGGGGCTTCGGCCCCTCTCTTTATTTTCTTTTTGTCCGATCCCAATTTATTTCATTGATACATAACCAACGTGAACTGCTAGAATGATCTAGCTAATTAGTCCGTTAGGAGATTCAAAAATGAACAACGTTAACATTGTAAACACCGAAGCCACTCAAGCTATCGTTGACGCTGTAAAGGCATCTGGGTTCAAGGCTGTGTCTGACCATGGTAACCGCGAACTCGCGTTGGGTGGGGTAGCGGTCCACGTACGTGCCAAGGATGGAAAGCAAACGGTGGTGGCTCTGTTCACCAAAGAGTTTTCCGACTACTACACGATGAACGCTGTAAGTGTTGTAGATGGTGTTGTGCGCGTAACTCGTAATGCGGTAGCTGGCATCATCACCGATGCTACTGACGACGTCGTAGCTGACGTCGAACGCAACCGTGCTGAATACGATTGGAAGTTGATCGAAGAGTGCTCTGCACTGCATCCAGGTCTTCTGGTAAACGTGGTTGCTGCCAAGTAATCATTAGCATTTATTCCTGTAGGAGATAGAACCATGAAATACGGTCCGAAGCTGGTCATGAAATACCCTGGTGTGGATGGTAAATCTCATCAGAAAACTATCAACCCCAACAAGCCCTACGGTGGCTTGACTTGGGTAACTGCCGGTCTCATTGTGGCTGGTGGTATTGTTGCACTCCTCTCTTCGAAATAAGGGCACGATCATGAACGGTCTTATCAAATCTGTAATCGTCGGTGCTGTTGCCGGCGTTGCTGTAGTAGCAATCAATCGCAAGGTACTTGGTCTGGTGGTCGCTTACAAGAAAGCGGCCCTGAAGGCTGATGACCAAATCCAGGCTATGCTCTAAGGAGTTACAACCATGAAATTTCTCGTAGGCTTTGCCACCATGGTGGTAGTTGCAGCTGTTGGTCACACTGTGGTCAATCGCAAACTGGTCAAGCAGAACCAAGAGCTTGACAACGAAATCAACAAGCGTCTGGCGTTCAACGCCGAACATCCGTAAGGAGATCCATCATGTCACCTTTTGCAAAGCAAATGTTGATGTTGGCTGGTTGCTACATCGGTGCTAAAATTGTATTCAAGATCGCCGAGAAAATCGACACCTTGTAAGAAGACGGCATACAGGGAGGAGCTTCGGCTCCTCCCTGATATGTTTTCTTTTTTATTTGTGGACTTTGCTCAGCATGTACAGTTCCAACATCTCGATCGGTCCAGGTACTTTGAGTACTTCAGACATGATCTCGATGGCGTTAGCAGGACCACCTGTGAGGTTGATACCGACCAGTCGTTGACGATCACCCGTCATACCCTTGATCCGTGCCAGCTCCATCATAGTGGTCTCTTTGGACAGGTTGAGGATGATCTCGCCGTTCGGATACGTAGAGGCGATGTCGGCGTCCGATACGTACATCCGTACCAGAGACCTGGTCTCAGGCAACTCCTTTAGCAGCGGGATACCATTGTCCTCCACGTTATACGTAGGCAGGGTGACGCGATATCTTCGATAAGGTACGCTACCACCTTATCCGCACTATTACGTGCAGCTCCAGCTTTCACTGGACGTCGAGACTATATCATCACCCTCCATAAACGGTAGGGTGGACACCATTTCCACGCGCTTGCGTGTACTCCCTTACGGGATAGTCGTTGAACCTTCTCCAGCGCCAATAATGGCGGTAAGGAGCTTGGCTGCTACAGGGGATCTTAGATCCCACGGTTGCCCAATCCGTTCCGTTTTCAAACCATGGCTTTGCCTTTCGGCTCGCAGTGGTGGAACAGCTCTAAGGGGGTTCCAGCAATTAAGTGTCTTTGCTCTCGACCATTTCTGATCGAGGGGACCCAGTAGGTCAGTTTTCACTTTGTCTAAACTTATTCAGACGACTGACAAAGTGTATTCTTTACCTACATGTTAATCCAGTCTTCCTTACCGAGCAGCAACGGATCGAGTTCGTGTTCCATCTGGTCACTGACGCAGCCAGCGACTTTATCGTTGTCCAGACAGAAGAAGTGCAATTTGTCCGATGTCCGCTTCGGGTTAGAGTGGAACACGCCGTATTCACTGAATCCAGAGAGTACCGACACCTGCGTCTGCAAGTCACGGGTCTTCTCATCGAGTTCCTCTACCCCCACACAGTCCCAGACGTTGTACACGATGTATTCGATCTTGTACTTGATCTGCATCTGACGGTGCCATTCCGCACTACCTTCAGCGATACCGGGTAGATCGATCTCGAAATACAACTTACCCCGCTTCAGTTGGCTGGTCAGGGTGTAATCCAAGCTGTAACTCGGCGCCTTACCCTTCGCCTTCCGGATCTGACGGAATACACACATGGCGTCGATGAACTGGAAGCTAGCAGGGAACTCCACTACATGCCAACGGTCGTAGCTGGCCAGGTTCTCCACCGTACCATCGGCTTTCTGTTTAACCGAAGGACCACGCTTGTAGTTGAAGTAACGGTACTCGGGTGGTACACGAGGATCACTGAACAGATCTGCCAGATTCACACCGTCCTTTTCCAACATGTTCAGCATGACTGTCAAGTCATAGTCCATGTTCCAGAAGGTCACGAAGTCCGGTTGCCAACGATGCGCGCGCGCGATGACTTCCCGGATCATCTCCGTCATCGATGGAGTGATGATGATCTCAAACGACAGCTCACGTTTCTCGATGTCTTTCCCGAGGTGTTTCTCCAGTGCCTTGAGGATGGTTTCTTCCGGTACAGCGATCCCTTTGATCCAATCTTCCCGGATCGTGATCAGCGCCTTGTTCTGGAAGGTGATGGTCAGGATGATCGGATCAGTACCCTCACCATTGACCATGTCAGTCTCGGAGTCGATCACCGCCACCGTGTTCGGAGTAAACAGACCCCACTTCTGTTGGTACTGCGCTTTGATCAGTGTCGGAGTAGTGATGTCACACCCGTACAGGTATTGATTACGAGCCAATGCACGCAGTTGGCTATTCGGGTTACCGTAACCTTGTGCCGCGCAGATCGCCTTTTGCAGGTTGCACTGTTTGGTCTTGTACTTCTGGAGCTTCTTGATGTCTTCCCATTCTTTCTTGTCAGCATAGGTTTGATGCTGCTTAGTAGTCATGTAGAAGGTACGCTCATAGTCCTTGATGAACTTAAGCATCGGTAACTTACGACCGTCCTTAGTGTGGACCAGTTGTTTGACCGTTACCAGGTCGGAATTAGGATTAGAGGAAGACTGCGTATAGACGGCGTGCTTGCATTCCAGACCGACGATGTCTTCTGGTTTCAGACCCTTGATGATGTCATTGATTTCTTTAGGGTCTAGATCATGGATTCGCATGAGTAACCAGCCTTGATGTGATTGGGGGTGTACATGATACCCCCGTTCTGTAAAATATCACCGAGGGTATCTACCCTCGATCATTTCCGCCTCGTACTAATAAAAGACATCAGATGGGGTGGCCCAAACCACCCCATCGTTTATACGTCGATTTCGGTTTTTAAACAAAACCTACATCTCCTCAAAAAGAAGAAAGGAATGGCAGTTTCAGGGATATTCATCCCTTCTTCTGCCAGCGGCATACCTTGCCCCCCTCCGGTCGCTCACGCTCGGGTTCCCCCCAAACTATTTTCAGATATGGTATTTTTTTACGATAATTGAATTAGCAAACATTCTATGAACTTTGTCATCACCCCAGGATGGACTAGCCAACATGCAAAACATTTTTGAAGGACTCGGTCTCGAGGCCATCGCTCACCAATCCGACAGTATCCTGCACGAATCCCTCACCAGCATCCTGCGCCGTGCTAACGGTGTATCGGATGAATCCGAATGGGGTTCTCTGATTCAGGAAATGGAGAAAGTAATCCTGACTCGTCTGGATGCCACAGTCAAAATCGCTCTCGTCAACACTCCTGCCGAGTTCAGTGGTGTTCCACCCGTACTGACCCGTAACAATGCCCTGTTCTATACGGCAACACCTAGCACCGATAAAGAGTTCATCGACTACGCCCACCCTTTCCGTGGTGTACTCGAAGGTGGCGTTGATCGTGCTAAATCCAAACTGCTAGGTGATTTCCGTAAAGCTCCTGGTCGTATCGGTCTTCCGGTACAGGCGCTTCGCGGTGAAATCGCTACCCCGGAGGAATGGGCCGCTGGGCTGATCCATGAACTGGGTCACATTTTCGCCTATCTGGAATACGTTGACTTGCTGACCGCTACCAACATGGTTCTGCTGGAAGTTGCTCGTGTCTGGTCGGGGAACTACCCAGCTAAAACCCGCGCTGCCGTTATCGACTCGATCGAGAAAGCAACTGGTGGTAAGGTTGAAGACAAAGAAGCACTGATTGCCAACGATGATTTCATGGCAGCCGAAGGTGCTATCACCAACCTTGCGTTCAAACGTATCCGTAACGAACTGGGTATCGAAAGTTACGATAACCGGATGATGGAGTTCCTGGCTGACCAGTTCTGTGCTCGTCACAACTGTGCTCGTTATCAGGTGCAGCTGTTGGACAAACTCGAACGCAGTGCCTCTTGGTTGTTTAAAGACTGGCAGTATTGCAGCACTTCGTCGATGGTGTTGTGGAATGCGATCGACCTGCTCCAGCTCATGACCGCTAACTATGCAGGGGCTATGCTGGGTCGCCTGATGGCTGGTAAAGCTCTGGTCAATACCAGTGTTAAAGGGGTCAACGCCCTCACCGAACTGATGGTACTGCCGATGGTCGATACGCTGCTCATCTCGGTACTGGGCAAATACAAGCGTTACGATTCCCCGGAAGACCGTTACGCCGCTCTGCGCCAAGAAGTGGTTGCCAGCCTGAAGAACCGCGATCTCTCCAAAGAGTACATCGCCGCTCGCTTGCAAGAAATCGAAGGTATTGACGATCTGATCGGTCGTCTGAATAAGCTGCCGACTCTGACTCGTGCTTTCTCCAAATACGTCGCCAATTCGATCCTCGGGATCAGGCAGACTTTCCGTATTCAGAAAGAATATGAGAAGCTCGCCAACAACGACATCTATTACCGCGCCGCCCAACTGGACAACATGAAGGTCTGACCATGAAACTCACTGCTCTGTATAGCGCTTTCGCCACCAACCCTGAAGTCACTGCCGACAAGCGCGCTGCCGCTATCGAACTGCAACTGGCTCGCAAACTGGCCTATAGCCTGGCCCTGCCGTCCACTCGTGTGGAATCGCCGAGTCAGTACTACGCCGACACCCTGGAATCGGTCGTCCGCACAGCGGTCTCGAAGTTCAATGAAGACTTCCCGATCAACGCCGTCCGTACCATGGCTACGGTGTTCGCCTTCTGGCATACCCGTTACAGCCTGGTGCATGTACCGGCCGTCTGCTCGCCAGAACTGCTCAGCAAGCTGATGGCCGCTGGTCTGACCAACACCCCGGAAGCTCAGCGCGATCTGGCGCCCTGCTACCTCGATGCGATCGTGTCCAGCGCTCAGATGGACTACGAGTGCGAGTGCCTGATCAACGCCTTCGTTGCTGAAGCGTATTCGGTATAACTGCCATGGATCTCGTAGAACAGGACATCACTACAGATGCTGCGATCGAGGACGAGGATCACGAGCTGGTGGACGCTGCTGTCGCCAGCTTGTCTCGTGCAGAAATAGCCTTGGAGTCTTTGCAGTCGGCCTATAACCGTCTGCAAAACCAACGCTCTGTTTCTCGCAATGACGCAGCTACCATCCGCACCCTCTGCACTGGCATGGAGTCGATCGAAGCGCACTTCCAGCGTTACCCGGTCAACAGTTATACCAACGTCCCCTCTTCGACAAACCTCGACGTCACCCTGGAAGGTTTGTTGGATACCATTACCAAGGCTGTTGTGAACACCATCAAAGCGATCTGGAACGCTATCGTTTCGGCAGTAAAAGCTTTGTTCGGTGCACGTAACCGAAATGCCGCAGCGGTGGAAAAGATCCAGACTCAATTGTCTGCTGATCTTAAGACCGTCACCAAAGTTGATAAAGTCTCGACTAAAGTCACTCAGTTCACCGATTTCGGTATCCTGGAGGTAATGGTCAACACCTTATCGCCTCTCGGTGCTTGGATGCTTAATACCTCCCTTTATCAGGAAGGTGAAGTATTCGACTCCCCAGCACTGTTCATCCGCAGTCTGCAAGCGCAAGAAGCTGCTTTCCTCGACCACGTAAATGGTCATCTCAATAATATCGAGAAATACTTGGAGGCATTGGATAAGAACTACCGTGCCAACAAAGAGTTTTCGGCAGACGAAATAATCACCAATAACCTCAACCAACTGCAACATCGCCCCATGGTCAAGCTTGGCTTTTTCGCCAAGCCGCGCTTTGCAGAAGACACCGATCGTGGCTTCGGTGCCGCGATGAAATCTGTCCATCAACAGGTCTTGGCTTTCATTAACGGTATGGAGCGCAAAGAGTACGACTTGGTGCACGACTACAAGTCGATGACCGATGTGAAAGCGTTCATTCAGACGATCGAGGCAGTTTCGAAAATCTCGGATAAGACCACTTTCTTAAAGTCCAACACCTACACCGCACTTGATAGTCGTTTATACGACATCAACAAATTGACAGTTACCCTGACGGGATATCTGTACAAAAGTCCAGATCGCACCGTGGTTGATGCATTGCAGGCGATTTCGCGTGACGTCCAATCGTTAATTGATGCCATGCATCTTCTGGAAAGTGTTATCAACCAGTACCGCACTTGTATTCTCCGTTATGGTCAGATTACTCGTGCTTACTTGAAATTGTTAGGTCTGTGACAACATATCGGGGAGGGCTCAGGCCCTCCCCGATATGCCGTTAGAACACAGTGTGTCGAACAAAGGTGAACTGGATGCTATCCTGAACGATCAACGAACCGTCCGGGCTATTTACCAGTTGCTTACCGATACACAGACGACCTGAGTCGTCAACCAGGGAGATAGTGGTGTAGTTACCTGCACCACCCAGACCCGTGACTTCCACCGAGATGATGTCAGTACCGACCACCGCCTTGATCTTACTCAGGGTCTCATCACGCACTACCAACGGTTTGGTCAGCAGTTCAGCAATGACTTCAGTGGAACGGTTCTCGATACTGGCTCGCAACGCGAGGTCCTTATAGACAGTGTTCGAAACATGGAAGGTGACTTCCAGTTCCTGCGCTGCCAGAACCTTACGCTTGAGACCATCACCGATGACCACATCGACAAAGCCTACGGTAGCACGCGGATGCAGATAGAGCTTGGTCTTTTCCAGAAGCTTAGCGGACATTGGTCGAATATGGGTCTTCAACCAACTAACCAGTGTTTCCGGGATGGAGCCAGCGTACGCTTGTTCGATAGCACCGGTCGCGAAGTAGTACACGCCGTCGACCAGGAACAAGTCCATTTGTCGTACGATGTCACGTTCGCTGATCACCACAGGGCGATTGTTTTCATCGACCTTGATATCACCTTGGTAGTGGAGTACAACCGGGTTACCATTACCGTCCATGACTGTATCCCCTTTGCTGTGCAGCAGCACGAACTCAGGGACACCGTTATTCATGACAATTTCACGGGTGCCGGTATTGTCCAGTCGGTAGACGTCTTCAGCATAGGTAGCGGCCACGTCTTCTTCGTAGCGCTCGTAGTCCTCGGCACCGATGACTGTACGCGCACGATTCCACAGACCTGACATGCTTTCACCGAGGGTGATCGTCAGTCGTTCGTAGTAGATACCGGCGACATTGTCAGGGAGCAGATGACGGCCGAGTTGCGTATCGATCCAGCTCGAAGTTAACCCGATTGGATTGTGATCCGCCACGATATAGATGATGTCGAAGTTGGTTTGCAGCGGTGTGTTAACCACACGAGGCACATCCTCGTACATGGTGAACGAGGTCACACCGAGGTTATCCCCGCCATCGATATCCCAGTTGGTGTCGATCAAGAACTCGAAGATGCGCTCTCTGGTATCGGGGTTCTTCCCGATGAGCGTACCATTCAAGTAAGCCAGATCGTTTTCACCTACGGGTTTGAAGCACAGCTGCATGAAGACTTTGTCGTCATCCAGGTCCTTGTAGCTGTCATCGGTATCGGTCTGAACCAGAATCCGCCAGCCATTGGTCGTGCGTTCGATAGCATGGATCGACGAGTTAACCCCAATACCAGTGGTATCGTTGTCTTCGATGAAGTACTTGTTTTTGATGGTCGGGTTGTCGAGGTAATACGGACGAGATACGAACGCGTTTTCCCCGATATCCAGGACATAGTGCAGCGGACTGTACAGGTATTCGTTGTTGTTGACGTTGGTTACCAACTGGTCGTTGGTCAGACCAGCCAGCACTTGACGTTGGTCATCATCGATCGCAGCCAACACGCCGTTGTTGTTGCGGTAGAGCATCGACGGCATGATAGTGAAGCGAGTGCCGTTATCGATTACCGAGTCGTACGTCAGCAGGTTGTTCACAGTCGAGGACAACGTCCCCATCATCGCACCAGCACCCGCAGTGACGTCACCGTTACTCGGTTTCGGCAATGCACGAGTGGCCATGAAAATACGCTCGGTCACATGGTCGACGTACAGAACCGAGTTGTACCCCATGTCAGTCAGACGACTGGAGATCTGTGCGGGTGTTACCGGCAGATCGTTCGCCCCTTTGGTGTTACGGGTGATCCGCTCACGCAGTTCTTCGAACGACAGACCGTTGCTACCACCAGTGACAGTATCAGTGCTCATGACACCGATAGTGGTCATCGCCAACAGCGGTGCTACGTAAATACCGTTGTCATCCTTGTCCAAGTCGATGAACTTAGCCGTGAAGCTATTGGACTCGTACGTTTGCAACGGCAGTTCCATCGGACCTTTGGTGGTGTAGACGTCGATCCGCAGTTCGGTGTTGGCCAGACCGGTGGAGTAGTACACCTGTGGCAGTTCCACAGTCAGCAGACTGTCCACCACTTGCAACAGCGCCGTCGGCTTCAGCGGGTCAAAGACTTGATCCGAGTGAGTGGTGTTGATTTCCGACCAGTTACCTTGACGATCAGCCATGAACACACGACAATGGTAGAACTTGTCTACCAGGTTGTAGCTCTTGCGGAAACGGCTGGTACCATTCAGCGAGACGTTGAACGTGTCGATACGGAATTGGTGTACCGGGATCTCGATGTTGATGAAATCCATGCGATCGAGGTTGTAGTTCTCGACCGTCCAACTGACCTTGTTGGATTCCAGTGCGTACAGTGGAGAATCCTTGCTACCATCATAGACCACTTGCAAACCACCATGACCCATGACACGAATGTCGATCGGGTACTGCATGGTGAAATACGTGTCCGCCACTTTAAAGGCAGTGTGGCGTGGGATGGTCAGCTTACGCACGTTACCCGTACCGATCGGTACTGCACGACGGATCAGCTCGTCCTTACCGAGGATCAGATTCATCTTGACCGTGGCAGGGGTAGCAAACCGACCGAGGTAATCGGCGTCGGACATGTGGTGATACAGGTCGGAGTAAGACTGGGCATTCTCCGGGTACTGACGACGATTGAGTACCGCAGCTTGCAGCATCTGAGTAGCGCCAATGGTGGCGGCTGCCTCGGTCAGGAACACGAACGGGTTCATCGGATCGATGATTTCCAGTTCACCCGTGTAGGTCTTTTCGAGTTGATCGATAACCGCCCGCTGAATCGCGTTAGGGTTGTAACGAGCAGCGTCGATCAGACTCATCAATTCGCTTCTGTTAGACATGTTAACCTCTGTCGTTTACGCCATGTTCGGGTTAGCGGCTTTGTTCGTACTTCCCAACGATCCCTTGAGGTACTCGTTGTAGACTTGTTTATCCACCCACCACTCCAACTCATTGGTGTCGAGGTTGATGCGCGGATAGCCATGGAAGTTAAACAATGCACGTTCACCCGCCGCCAGTTTCTTGTAATGATCCTGGGGGAAGGCCATTTTCGGATTCGCAAGGATTTGTGCTTTGTTGAATTCGTCCAATACGATCGGGTCGTTATACATAGCCCCCACACAGGAGAACGGGATCTGGATCTGAGCCAGGTCTTCTGTATAAGGAGTGCTTCGATCAAAGTTGAAATGTTGACCGATGTTGATCGCTGTCGGGAATGCAGCGCCAGTAGCTGCCCACTTTTGCACATAGGTCCCCGAGTAGTCCAGCACGAGTCGATAGATCCGAGTCATGTAGTCGATTTCGTTGTCGAGCAACGACTCGATGTGTGGCAACATTTTATTGGTGTAGACCGACCCAATGTAAACGATCCATGAGAAAAACAGCAATGTTATAGGATCGCCCAACATGTTTTGGAAGTTCACATTCAGTGTGAACATCTCGTAGTGGTCAATGAGCTTGTCGTTCATCATCCACACTTCACGAGCCATACCTTCGCTGGTAGCGTAGGTGTTCAACATTAAGTCCGGCCAGCCAGTGCAAGACACGACCGAGTTGGTTAGTAGCGCGATAAACGTCAAGTTGTCGTCTACTAGATTAGTTGTTATCCCGGTCGATGCAAGTTTTCTATCCAACAGTGTCCTGATGACACGCGCATACGAGTTCGGTTCACGCGACATTAATGCTGTTAATGTACGGACCTGAGCGATGTTATCGTATGACAGATTGAGATTGGGTCTCGTGAAAAAAGTGAGACCTTGCATGTCTGTGTTGTTGGGAATGCTGAAGCCTTGGGTAGCGCGATTGATCCCGCGAAGGATATCGTTGAATAACGAGTCCTTCGACCCCAACGCCTGTTCCCTGGCAATCCTGGACAACATGCTTTCGGCGTTATCAAAACCGCCGGCTTTAGCAATGGTGTTCATGACACTGTCCATGGGACTGGTTTCTACTTTTGCTTGACTCACGTTAACTTTCTCCACCGTTTACCTCAGAATAGAAGGCAGACAACATGTCACTCACTGATATTGCACTGGCCGCCGGCAAAGCACTTACCAGCGATCTTGGTAAAAAAGCAATTTTAACCACAGCCGGCTTCGCTCTCAGTTCCAAACTCTACGATTCCCTGAGCAAGAAAGTTTCCGAAGAAACCCTGGGTCAGGCGGTTAAGACTGCCAAAGCCGCCATGGCAGCTTCTTCGGGCACCGACCTCATCTCCTTCTCTCAGTCATCGCGAGTAGAGCCGATTCTGCTCATGGATCAGCGGGCCGTTTATGTCCCGTTCATTCAAGATGTCGTACACACAATGAACAGCCTTTTCACCGCATACTACCTCCAATCGATCGCTGTCGATACGACGATCGCTGGTGTTAAAGTGGTGAAGCGCCTGGACAAGTTCAATCCGGATCGTAGCCTGCAAGACGCCACCCGTGCTTTCTTCAGTGGCGAGTCCATCGGTCTGAAATTCCCCGGTGCTACCCTGGGTCTGGAAGCGTACGGTCAAGCCTCTCTGGAAGCCAAGGGCAACAACACCCGTCGACCTCTGTCGCAAGACGAAGCCGATGCTGCGATCCTGCGCGCTGTGCAGGAAATCGAGATCCGCGAATTCGCCAACGACGATACCCGCGAGACCCGCCGTGAAGGCATGCTTGCCGAAGCTCGCACTCGTCAAGAGCTGCAAGACATGCTCGATACTCCCGCGCGTCGTCTGGCTCGTGCTGAAGCCGATGCTGAGATCCGTGCCAAGATCGACGAGAAGTACGGTCGTGACACCTATGATCGCCGACTCGAACGCGCCATGCAGGACGCTGAGATCCGCAAGCTGGTGGATGAGAAGTACACCAAAGTCGAAGAAGCTTCGACCAGTCTGTCCGCTACCAAGGACATGACCAAGATGGTCACCGATGTCACCAACCTCGCCGTTGGCAAGATCATCGAAGTCACCATCACCGAAGGCAACCAGTCCGCCCGTATCCCGGTCAGCATCCGTCTGCGTGTCACCTCTATGCCAGCTGACGTCATGAGCGAAACGCTGGCAGTAGGCGGTGTCGATGTGACCGCTGGTTCTCGTTGGAAAGCCTGGCGTGCTGGCGAGCTGCGCTTCTGGGCTGACCTGGTACTGGCACAAGACCGTATCGACGCGCACCGCAATGCGATCCGCAAAGACCAGTCCGGCTACTACAATGCCGTGGCTTCTCGCGCTACCAAGAACCTCGGCGTTGAGCTGATGGGTGGTGGTCCGAGCCTGGGTACTGCATCCTCGATCATCGTTATGACCGAGCAGACCAAGAAAGAGCTGGAGCGCAAGATCGGCGGCCGTCTGTCCGACTACAAAACCCGTCAGGGTATTTTCATCAACACCTATTCGATGTTGATGGCTGTGGTCGACCCGGACTTCGAAACCGTGACCATCTACCACCGTGGCATCGAACTCCCGACCGAACTGACTGCCAAGTACTTGCAGTCGGCTAGCAAGGGCACCGGTCCGGATGTAGCCGAAATCCTCAAAGCGTACCAACTCGGTTCCGCTCCGCATCGTCTGTAATCGCACAGGAACTTTAATCGATGAAAATCCTTCAATTCGTTCGGGAAATGGTTCCCAGCTTCCGTCGCGACGACGTAGCCGAAAAGCTGCGCATGTTGCGCGAGCAGCTCGAAGACCAAACTATCCCGGTATTCGAACAACTGGTCGGCGATGGTTTCGCTGGCAAATCGAAAGCTGCTCAGGACTTCGAACGCGCATTCAAGAAGACCGTGAACACTCGCTTCCGTGGTGAGTGGACCGAAGTCACCCTGGAAGTGCTGAAGAACATCTCCGCCAACGCACCGTTCTTCGAGTCCCTGGTCGAGAAGAACTACAGCCGCGACATCGTGGCCAGTGGTGTGACTTTCCGCAAGGCTGAAATCCTGCGTCTGATCGCCCTGGCCGACTTCGTCACCACCTACGCACGCCAGAACCTGCTGTATCTCCTGGCTGCTGAAGGCAACCTGGAATCGCATTCCCTGCCCAATGGTAAGGAACGTCCGCTTCCGGAACTGAAGTGGCTGGAAAGCAACCAGAACGCGTTCCTGCGTGCCCTGAACATCATGGCACTCAAGCGTGAAGAGCTGGCTGAGGCTCTGGACAAAGTACCGGAGATCCTGATCAACGACGAGAGCGTGATCACTGCCGAGCAAACCTACGGTGCTGTCGCACTCGATCCGTTCGCCAACAACCTGCTGGCGCTGAACTGGAACCCGTTCTACTGGATCGGTGTCCGTATGGCCAACCGCGAGAAACTGCGGATGGACCGTGCCAAGAACGAGAAGCGCGCTCTGGAATTCCGGATCGAGCAACTGCGTCTGCGTAAGCAGGGGCAAGCCGATGCCAAGCTGGAAAAGACCATCGAGTTCTACGAAGATGAAGTCAACCTGCTGGCTGCCAAGATCGCCAAGTACGAGGCTTAATCATGGAAATCCGCACCCATCGTGGCTTCGTTGTAAACAAGTCGGATGAGGCAGATCGAAATGACCGGTTTTACGCCAATCCCACTGTAGATGAACTCTACTTGCAACTGATCAACAATCCAGTTGTAACCCAGTCCTGGGAATGGGAGAAGAATGCGATCCAAGTGATCGCTAGTATCTTCGCGGCAACACCCCGGTTCTTCGAGAAGCAACTGCGCGGGGAAGAAGGGCGACAGCACATGTCGCCCCGTTCCATCGACTTCCTGCACAGCTGCCTGACCTTCATCAAAACTGGCCGTCGTCGCCTGTCCGTTCCTCTGTGGCTGGACCTGCTCGACATCCATCCGAAAGATACCAAACCGGTCACCACTGCTATCCTCGACGACTTCGAGCTGCTCTTCAAAGATCTGCTCAAAGCTAAGACGGAACGCCTTATTCCTATGTGGATTAGTCAACCCGGCGGCTTGGCCGATTTAGTGACGTCGGCATACATCCTTTTCGGATCTATCCCGGCGAACTGGAAAGACGACTGAACAGTACATGTTATGATAGGCGTGTACCTGTCTCAGTTTTATCAAAGTGCACTTTGAAAACTCAACCAACTGGAGAAATCCGACATGTCGAACGCACTGCGCAATGCCCTGATGTCCTCGCTGGAAAGCGAAGTCGAACAAATCAACCCGCTGACCGACCACCAGGAAACCAACCTGGACGAAGTCCTGCTGGAAATCAACGAAGCTGCTGAACCGGTCGCTCAGGCCGAAGAAGTCGTCGAAGTTCTGGAAACTGCCGAAGCTTCCGTCGAATCCCTGCGCTCCTCCCTGGAAGGCTACATCGAACAAGGCGGCATGAGCCCGCAGACTGCTACCGCTCACAAAGTGGCCATGCAGATCGCTCTGCAAAAGCTGCCGCTGGACGTTGACAAGTTCACCCTGTCCACCGAATCCTTCGGCGGTGACATGGACAAGCTGGTCGCTTCCCAAGAAGCTCTGGAAGGCGTCAAAGAAGCCCTCGCCAAGCTGTGGGAAGGCATCAAGAACGCCGTCAAGAAAGCCTGGGCTGCTGTCGTCAACTTCATCACCACCTTCGGTAAATCCGCTCGCGCCATCAAGGCTGCCGGTCAAGACCTGGTCAAGCGTGCTGCTGCCACCAAAGGTAAAGCCGAGGGCGAGTTCGACGCTACTGCTGCCGCCAAAGCTCTGCACGTCGGCAACAAGTTCGATGGTAACATGGTCGGCGCCCGCCTGAAAGAAGTCGTTGCCGGCGGTGTCGCTGTGACTGCTTCCGCTCAAGCTGCCGAAGCTGGCCTGAAAGAACTGGCTGGCAAGATCGCTTCCGGTCACTACGAAGGCGATGCCGATCGTCACGCGTTCGCTGACAAGGTCTTCAAGGCCCTGCCGGACAAAGAACTGCCGGGCGGCAAAGGCTTCGAAGTCGGCAAGTCCGGCGAATCCGTACTGACCACCGTCACCCCGCTGAACATCACCAAAGTCGAAGTCGCTGCTCCGTCGATCGAACAGATCAAGCAGATCGGCCAAGGTATCGTGGCTGTCGGCGATTGGCTGGAGAAGTACTCCAACGGCACCTTCAAGGCCCTGCAAAAGTCCGTCGACCAGTTCGTGGCCGACCAGGACAAGCTGGTCAAGAAGGCCGGTTTCTCGAAAGAAGAAACCGAGAAGACCCGTGCCGGTCTGAAGGACGTCACCAAGGCTTCCGCCATCGCCAAAGGCGCTGGTCCGGCCTACCTGAGCTACGCCGCCAACACTGCCAAAGCCGCCTACGGCTTTGGTAAGAAGGCGCTGGCCCAGTACAAGTAAGCCGCGAAAGCGTGCCGAATATAAGGAGGGGACTTCGGTCCCCTCCTTATGCCGTCAATGCTATGTCTAATACTTTTTCCAACCAACCGAGTAATTATCATGAATCGTTTACTTGCGAATGTTCTCGGTGTAAGCACCGAGCAAAATCAGGAAGAGATTGTCCTCGGGACCGACCAAACCATGGCCACCCTCAAAGATACCCTGAAAGCCATCGAAGAGGATGACGGTACTCTCAAACAAACCACCGACGAAATCGATGAACTCGAAGAAGTAGAAGAAGCTCTCGAGTCTATGGCTGTTGGTCTGCGCGCGGTCGTACGTGCTGGTGGCATGACTGTTGCTGAAGCACGGGTTCAGCGTGCTACCTTCGAACACCTGATGCAGCGTGCCAGCCTGGAGCTGCAACACGACATCTCCCTGGAGTCGTTTTCCCAAGACCCCATCAACGTGACTCTGGAAGCTGAACGCCAAGTCAAGGACAAAGCCAAAGCGGTACTGGAACGTATCGTCGAAGCGGCTAAGCGTCTGATGGGCGAAATGGAAGCGTACATCAAGTCGTTTGGTAAGGTAGCCAAAGACCTGCGTAACCATGCTGAAGCCATCAAGAAAGAAGTCAAAGCCAGCACGGCTGACAGCACTGCTAAAGTCAGTCTGTCGAAAGCTGCTACGCATTTCCATGTTGACGGCGAATTCAAAGGTGACGTCAAACGCGCTCTGGTCACCATCATCAGCACCGGTGAATCCGTTCTGAAACAGTGCGGTAATTCCAAGAAAGTGGTAGATGGTCTGATCAGCGATGCGGCGGCTGGTAAGTACACCACCAACGACTACGCCGACTCGTTCAAGAAAGCGGCTAACAGCGTGAAGGACACTTCTCTACCCGGTGGTTATCAGCTGAGTGTCGATGCGAACAACCGCGTGTTCCTCAATCGCCCCGACGAATCGGTCAACGTAGATGATGAGATCACTCGTCCGTCCAACAAAGAACTGATCGACATTTGCGACCAGGTGGTGCGTGTATCGGTATTCGTCGAAAGTTGTGCGAAAACTCTGTCAGACATGGAAGCTGAAATCGTCCGACTGGTCAAGGAAACCGAGAAAGCCAAGAAAGGTTCTCCGGAAGCCGAGAGTTCGTTTGCGCTGATCGGTGGTGACCTGAACAAGATCCTGGCCACTCTGCGTGGTGCCGCTCCTGACTACATGCGTTATAGCGCCATGTCGGCTAAAGAAGCGCTGAACTACGTCAAGAAGTGCCTGGCGTCCTCTGCTGCGGAAGGTAAAGAAGAATGAGTCAACTCAACCAACAACTGAGCGATGCATTGCAACTCGGTGAACCTGTCGAAACCGATCAGGACGACGGCATGAGTGCCGTCGATGCGGCCACAGATCTGCATGAAGCGAATTCGATTCTCGATGAGACAATTCGTATCGAGGATGTTCGTGAAGGTGTGATCGCCATGGGTCAAGTGGCGGCCACCCTGGAAAGTTCTACGTTGCATCATCTGGCACTCTTCCAGATTGCCGGTAACCTAGCTACTGCTGGCACAGGGCTGAGTAGCGAGTCGATTATCCCTAATCTGGAAAGTTACAACGGTACCAGTATTTCGGTAGAGTCGATCTCGCAGACGGCCGCTAACCTGTGGAAACGTGTACTGGAGGCCCTCAAGCGTGCCGCTGAAGTCTTCGCCCGTTTCTGGGATAGTATCTACGACTCCACCGCTGGTCTGTCTCGTGCAAACCAACGTGTGCAGGCGCGGTCCAAAGCGATGCGTGGTCGTGTCATCGACAAACCGACCATCGTCCTGAACACCGAACGCCGGAAACTGGAGATCAATGGTCAGGTCCCCGCTAACGGAGCGATCATCCACAAAGCGCTGGTGCGACTGAAATCCACCCTTAAAGCTGTACTGGATGGTTACACGGGGTCAGTGTTGGCTGGTGGTACTGCATTGGTTGCTGCGGCACAGCACACGCAACTGCCGGCTGACCAATACCTGCAATCGCACATCGACGCTGCCAATAAGATCGACATCCGTAGCGTGGCCGGTTTGTTGGGTGCGCGCGACTACACTGACAGTCGTTTCTCACCCGGTGAAGTAATGGCATCGCCGGCACTGATCGGTAACCGCACCCTGTTCGTTTACAAAGGGGCTACGTACAACAACAACTCCAGTGTCTTGTCACAAGCCGAGATCTGTCGCAGTCGTCGTATCGAACTCGGTCATACTAGCACCCGTCAAGACGTCAATGGGAACGAACCTGTTTCCATCAACACGTTCGACGCCGGTGTGACTCATGCCATCTCCCAAGAAATCGCCGATATCCTTAAAATGATCTCGGAGTATTCTAAGGGCGGTCGTCGTCAGGCACTGATCAAACAAAAGAAAGCGCTTATCGCCGCAGTCGATAGCGCACAAGGAAGTCTCTATGGAAATCAAACCACCGAGAGCGACAGTAGCCATTATCGGTCTGCTAGTCGGTTCGCTAGTGCTTTCAGCGCTTGGGCTGAAAACCCGCACGACGCCCTCTGTACCCATGCACTTTCTGTTTGTCGGGCGGCCATCGCTGCCTGCAACAAATCCATGGCAGCACACAGGTAAGTAAAGATGAGCTATAACAGCCTTGCTGGAATGCTCAGTGCTTCGTTGGAAGGTTCTAACATCGGGGTGCCTACCCATCCCGATGTAGAGCACGAAGGCGGGCACGAAATTGAGCATATCGAAACCATCATCAATGAAGTCGACCAGCACGTCGACCGGGCGAACGATCTGGGACATGAACTGAACCAAGATCCGCCCAGCGATTCACTGGAAGAGTTCGACAACACCGACTCCATGGCAGGTGGTAGCAGTATTGCGCCAAGCGATCGCCATGTCACGGTGGCTGAACTGGAAGAACACCTCGAAGAAGACGAACAGGCACACGCCGAGCTGGCTCGTAAGATCGATGAAACCCGCCAGATCCTGGGTAAGGTATCCTCGGCCAGCGAGTTGTTGCACAGCGCTGAATCGTTAAACGAGTTCACCGTCCATTTCCTCAAACCGTCGCTCGAATCCATCGGTAACGCCGTCGACAATCCGTTGCCGGCACTGGTCTGTGTGGATGGTGTACTGTCCAAGCCTTCTATGGAGGCTCTGAGCAAATGGGTACAGAAGCTCGTGGAGATCGGTAAGCTGAGCAATAAACGATTGCTCGACGCTATCCGCTTCTCCAAAGCGCGTAACAGTAAACTGCACAGCGGTATGCTCAAGCGCATCGAGGGTCTGCGTACCGTATTGGATCGCCAAGGCGTCCTGGCCGACAAGCGCTTCACCCTCCCGCTCAAAACTGCCGAAGCGTTACTGGTAGACGGTAGCTATACCCAAGACCTGTCAGCAGATCTGTCCCGTTACTCCTCCTTTGTCGTGAAGGTTTGTGAGCAAGCTCCGGACAACTACCTGAAAGCCATCACCGAGATGATCGATCCGATAGCGGGGCTGGGTCTGGTAGAAAGCAATGCCGAGTTCGAAGCTAAGCTGCGAGAGATCGCTGCCAAAGCCATGAACTTTGACTTCTATTACAACATCGAACCCAACCAACCGAGTCGTGGTTTCCTGGGTAATGTGGTTTATCGCAAACCCATTTACTCCGCGACCATCACGTACCCGGAATGGTTCCGTCCTGTGGTCGATATGGTGGAGAAGCCGCCGTTCGAACAGATCGTTACCGACGGTAGCGCTTACGTTCGTCGTAACCCTGAGGTTAACTCGGTTACGAAAGATGAGGCAATTACCATTCTCGATATCATCGAGATGACCATCGAACAACTCGATATGGTAAGCAAGAACCATGATCGGGTACTGAGCGAGATCAACAACATCGCCAATAAGGCACTGAACAAACTTCAGCACCTGGCGTATAGTCTCGACACTGAGACGATCGAACCCATCAATCTGAGAATGGCGAACTTCGCTTGCTCGGTACCGATGAGTTCGGCTGATGCGCTCTACTACCCCATCACCCTGCTGACCAACAACCTTGATGGTGCATTGTTTGCATCGTTACTGATGGTTGAGAAATCGGTCGTCTGATAAACGCATAAAGCGGGGGACGTCCCCCGCTTTATGCCGTAACAACCGATTCTATGAACGTTTTCCACTAGCGGGGATACCCCCATGCCTAACATCATTGTACCCATCAAAGCAGTTCACGAGAGCGTCACTCGACTCGTGGGCAATGCAGTTACTCGCCAAGTTCTCAAGATGACGGGTCTCTCGCAAAACATCCCGGTCAGGTTCCCTGGTGATAAAGGAGTCGATACTCAACCAGGGTCTACTATTGACGATAGCCCGAACAATCTGTTTGAACACCACAGTCGTGTATTCATCACCCTCAATGAAGAATACAAAGAAGATGCGGTGATCAACAGTCCTGTGCGACATTGCGATTCGCCACCCGTGTTCTATGATCATGCTTTAGGCATTGTCATGAAACCGATTTACAGCCATACCGGCGTGACCATCAACATCGAATACCGCGCCTCCACTCGTAGCGAAATCGAGACATGGCGTAACGACATCAAAGTGCGTTTGGCCGATAACCGTGCAGCATTCCTGCACGAACTCGATTACCACTACGAAGTCCCGAGTAGCTGCCTGTCTATCCTGTCACACATCCATGAACTGCGTGAGAAAGTCGCAGGGTATGGCGAAGACATGGGTGCATGGTGGAAACGTTGTTTCACTGAACGTGCATCGACCCTGACTAACCAAAACGGCACTGGTTCGCTATTCGTGATCGGTGAGCGTTCCGTTGGTGTGCAAGGGTGGTTTGAGTTCACTGAACCGACCAATGCTGAGAAAGACAGTGAAGGTGCGAGCTGGACCATCTCTTTCACCTATCGGTTCAATTACCAGAAACCGGTGAGCATGCACTTCGTGTACCCGTTGATGGTACACAACCAGCTGATTCATCGCGATCTGTTCAGCAAAGAACCACCCTACAGTCTGGATGACCGTTATCGGTTACCCACGGAGAGTCGCAGCAATTTCGACAGCGTAATCGGCATGTACCGTAAACCGTACGACCCGATGGGTGGTATCCGCCATCCGGTATGGGATGAGTGGATTCCGGATATCGTTCCTCCGTACACCACCAGTCTCGCCAGTTGGTTGATTTCGGTTGATCAGAGCGACCCTACCTTGGTGGTCGATATGAACGATTTGGGGGATGAGGAAATCACCGACTATTTCCGCAACTTCCTGACCGAACATTACATGAACGTCACTACGCGCGGTAAAGCGCTGATCACGTTCACCCTGTTTGCTGGAAAGACCCCGATGCCCGACGCATCGCTCGTTATGGGTCCCGACCTCAAGATCCGCTCGACCTTCCCGCTGGATCTGCGCACCACTTATCACCTACGTTTGTCGGCGATAACTGAGCTCAGCATAATGGATGGTGAAGCCCTTGAAGGTATCCGTACCCACGGTTGTTTTGCGCTGTTGATCTGGCAGAGCATCCTCCCTGAATTGGACGTAGAGTACATTGCGTCGAAGATGCCGGTCGACTGTTTCATCACCAGTACCTGGTACGAATGGTTCTACCAATACATCCGTGATCTCGGTATCGGTGTGCCCAGCAATGACTCGTACATCAGCCCGCACAACCCGAATTACCGTAGCTACTACATCGAATGGCCGTTGGTGTCCTATCTGAACATCATCGCCAAGCGGAGGAACTAACAATGCCGCCCATTTTTACCGAAGACGACGCACCACCAGCTAAAGTGGTGGAGTCCGTCAAAGTCCAACCCAAAGAGTTCAAAGGCGTTACCGTCGACACCAAAGAGGTCCGTCCTACGACACTGACCACTTACCTCGAGGGACAGTCCTGGATAGTGGACTACTACTCTCAGGTACTGGGTGCCGACAATGGTACCCAGGGTCTGCAACTCGACCTCGACGCAGTCTATCAACAATACCGTCTAGTCCGTGGGATGGAGCTTAAGGTCAATAACCCGCTCTCCCCGAGTCAAAACGATAACACCAAAGAGATGTCCCTGACTGGTACAGCGACTGTCTATTGGGTGATGATCCCTAACGTCGGCGATATGTTTATCGCTGATCTCGGTGATGGTCGTGAAGGTCTGTTGCAGGTGGAGGCATCGCGCCGCAAAACCATCTATAACGAAACCGCCCATGAGATCGATTACAAGGTCGTTTCCCTGACCAACGAACCGATCTACGAGAACCTGAAGAAGAAGACTGTCGAGACACTGTTCTTCAGTCGGGAGATGCTGCACAGCGGGTTTAACCCGATGATCAGTGAGGGTGACTTGGATCTGACGAGGAAACTCGAGAACCATTTCCCCCGACTGACTGCACTCTACTTCAACGACTTCTATTCTCGCGAGCACAACACCCTGATCGTACCCAATCAAGCAAAGGTTACCTACGACCCCTACTTGACCAAGTTCATCATGAACGTGTTGACCAGCAGTGACCATCCATCGGTTCGCCACGTTTCAGTTCTGAACGTGTACAACGACCAGAACATGTACGAGATGACATTGTGGAATTGTCTGGAGACGATGGATATCCAGATGCTTCCGATGCTGACGCAGAAAATGGGTATTTTGCCTGTTGCATGGTTTAAGACCCAGCCGCTATTCAACAGCATCTACTACAGTCGCGTGAAAGCAGTAATCTACCCGACTCAATCACCGACTAATGTTGATGCAGGTTATGCTCAACAGATGCTCAAGTCCACCGATCCGTATTCGGCAGGTGCTCGTCGATTCAAAGAACTGGATCGTCTGATTTCCGACACTACGTTGGTACCTGACACCCCAGTCGACGATGACAGCATCCCGCTGATATATCCGGTGACCCAAGACAACTACTACATTTTTACAAAAGCCTTCTATCAATACGACGAAACTGTAGGTAAGTTAAGCGTATTGGAGAACCAGGTGCGTCGTGCCCTGAGTGGTCAGTCACTGGATCTTAGCGATCTGGACAAGCTGTGCAGTGCAGCACTGAAGTGGAACAACCTAGAGCGGTTCTACTACATCCCGATTCTCCTGACGCTCCTTAAGGTATATCCCAGAGGACTCTAATGGCATACGAAGACGATTCGACCCAGCACACGGTTGCGTATAAGTTGGCATATTACATGTTCAACTACTCGATCCCAGGTATTCACTTCTACACGCAGGAATATCTGGACAACGTGGGCTTGGTGTCAACTGGCAATAAAGCCGATGACATGGCACTGCTCAAGAACAGAATCGACACCCGTGGGACCATTCTTGAGATCGCCCGTCACCACGCTCAAAACCATTCGGTCATGTTGCAGAACCCCCAAGACTCGGTGGTGATGTACGAGATCGCCAACACTCATCTCCACAACTGGAAGACGGCGCTGGCACGGGAAACCAACTTACCAGAAGTCCCGATCGAAGAATTGGAGATGTTGGAAGAGTTTTGTGAGTCTATCTACCAGATCGCCAGGCGATACAAACCGACTGTCAAAGAACGGCAGTCGATCGCCACGCGGTTACGGGGTATGGGTGGCGGTGGAGCGAGTAGCGTCCTGCGTAAAGGGATCAGCACCGGTCGTCCGGAAACAGTGGTCCCTGCACCTGGTACCGACAACCAACCGATCCCAGAGCACCATCCTGTCATCGATTCCATCATGGACTACTACACAGAGAAGAGGTAAGTAATGTCGTCGTTCGACACATCGACACTGATGAACGAAGTGCGTGCTATCGTCAACAGTGACACCGATAACTACGCTTGGTATTACGAAGCCCGCGTGGTCGTGGGCGATGTGTACTACAACGCTTACAAACTGATTAGCATGGATACGGTCCGCGACTATCGCGGATCGTACAGCGATAGGATTGTGGTGGAACTTGCCATGCCGGGGGGACAGTTCATCAAGAACATCCTCCCGTATAAAGAAGACATCAAAGTCCAAATCATGCAGATGCCGAGGAGTACCCAGTTCCATCGTGGTATTCGCAACAGCCTGCGTGCTGTACGCACTTACCGGGCTACCATCATCGATAACATGATGCCGGAAACTGCCAGTGCCGATCCGTCGGCTAAATTGGACGCCAGTGCGATTGACTTGATGGATCTGCGCAGGGTCTCGTTCCAGTTACAAGACATTGTGATGGAGCAGCTCCGGCTGATCACGATCGGTACCATCGGTCGTGCCGCTACTCCGACAGACATCGTTAAGGCATTGGTCACCCAAGGCAGTGCTTTGGTTAAGACGGACGTCGAAAACTCGGTCAAAGGTGTCAGTATGATCGAGGCCGATAACTCCGAGATCCAGAAACATCTGATCATCCCGCCGAGTACGCTGTTGGTCGATCTACCTGATCTGGTGCAGAACGACTTGTGTGGTCTGTACAGTGCCGGTCTGGGGTTCTACTTGCAAAACCTGCAATGGTACTTGTGGCCGCTGTATGACTGCAAACGGTACGATCGTTCCCTCAAGAAACTCACCATCATCCTGGCTCCCAAGAACCGGTTCCCCGGTCTTGAGAAGACCTATCGAGTTACGGCTAATCAGGTGATCATTCTGATTACCGGTGGTGCTGAGCACTTGGATGATACCGAAGCTAAATTGCTCAACGAAGGTAACGGCATTCGTTATGCGGACACCCGTCGCACCATCGAAGGGTTTGGTTCGGTGAAAGACAACCGAGTCGTGGCTCATCGTAGTCACAACGCCAACGAGTTTGTTGGGGTACCACGTGCTAACGGATTGAACAACGTCCGTACGATTAAAGCGACCAGCAACATTTATCGAGAAACCAGTAAGCTGGCTGCTCGGAAAGGGTCTGCGATGATCGCTAACTGGCACAACAGTGACCCAGATCTGATCGTTCCGTCGATGGCCTGTCAAGTCATCTTCGAACGTAAAGGGATGCCAGTCACATTGGATGCTACCATCCTCGGTACCCAGACGTACACGTACACGGCTGACGGCGGGATCAACACGAAACAGCACTTCACCAATACGGCGCTGTCGTTGTTCGTGGATAAAGACCTTCCTGAGTTCAAAGAGTACGTCGCCCAATCCAACGTCGAGCAGTACAATCGTCCGCTGGAAAGCAATTAATTTGGATAATACATTATTGTCCTGATAACTAACTGGGAGAGGGGTCACACCCTCTCCCTATGCGGATGGATGAACCATGGAATTGAAATCGTTGGGACATTCGACTGTAGTCGAAGGGCAATTGATTACCTTGGTGGTAGAGAACCCCTCTGCACCCATGGAAAATCTCTACGTCATGCTCTATGTCAAGAAGGACTTCAACATCAGTGACGAGATGGCGCAGTTCTACGAGAGTAATAAGGATGATGAGAGTAACACCAAATTCTCCGAAGTGATGGTTGGTGAGTTTTACCAGTACCTGCTGCGTAAAGGGTTGGTGGATCGTCCTCGTAGTGACGTGGTGCGCTTTGGTGTCGTCGGACGTCCGTCTAAACGGATTCTTGACGAATACAAATATCGTCTGAGCCCCGAAGAATTCGTCTTGACGGGTATCCGTGAACGATTGGAACTTAAGTCTAACTACATTGTCACCGATGAGGGCTATCGGGTATTGGTGGCCAGTGTAGAAGATCGACCAGAAAACGTTACCGTCACCCTCGAACTTCGGGGAACGGTGATAGGGTCACTTCGTTTCTTTATCCTACACGGATCTACCGAAGTCATCGCTATGTCTCCTGCGGACATGGATCGTTTAACTGCGGCGATCGCAGAAATCATCAAGGACTCGTGCGACATCCCAGAGGTGAAAGTTCACCGGGTGTTTATCGATTGTCCATTGTTCAATGTAATCGAGGAAACTGCACATGAGCATGGCACGTCTGGGTCTGATTGTAGCGGCGGACAGTGAAGGTAACATCGGGTATCGGAACGATATCCCTTGGCGCCTCAAGGGGGACCTGAAGAACTTCCGCAACCTCACCATGAATCAGGTGGTGATCATGGGTCGTCGGACGTACGAAAGCCTCCCCAATCCACTGGACGGACGGATCTGTATCGTCATCACCTCCAATCCGATTCTCTGTCGTGAGGGTGATGAAGTCCATGTAGCGCAAAATGTGGCGGAAGCTATCGAGATCGGACAACGGTTTGCTACTGACTGGATTTATTTTGTCGGTGGCGCCCGTATCTATGAGGAAGCCATGTCGCTGGTCGAACGTGCTCACATCACCCTCGTGCATATCCGTGGCGAGTACGACACCAAGATCAAGAACTTCCGCTTCCCCCATGCAGAATGGGATCTTGTCGAGAGCGTTCCTGGACCTGTTCTGCAAGACAAAGAAACCGGTGTGATCAGTACGACCCACACCTACCTCACAATGCAACGTAAACCTGCTTAATACCAACGGAGAGTCGCATGACTGCAAAGGAAACTTTGTCGCTCAAACCGAACGAACAAGAGCGAGCCTACCCTGTAGAAACCATCAAGCTTAACGAGCCGTATACCACCGTGCGCAATGGTCTCGTCCACACGGTCTATCCGGTACGGATCAAGCGTGATGAAGTCCTGGTCAAAGAGTCCCTGGATCGGATGGATAGTCAAACCATCTCCATGGCCAAGTTCTTCAAGTTCTACAAGCTCTCCGCGAAGTGATAATGTAGGGGGACTTCGGTCCCCCTCATTTATTCCCTTATGGGAGGATAGGATGCTTTCAGGATACTGGACGGGTATAGGTAGCCGAGAGACGCCAGAAGACGTTATGGCGCTCATGGTGGCCGTTGGCAAGCTCATGACTGACCAAGGGTGGGTATTGCGCTCAGGAGGGGCTGACGGGGCTGATTCGGCGTTTTACGCGGGGTCTATCCAATCGGACAACTTCCAGAACGCGAAACCGTACATTTACATTTCGTGGGACGGGATGAGTAACAGCGAAACTGCATTTCATCACGATCCGTCGAGAGGTATCTACAACGCCAAACTGTACGACACCTGGGATGAAGCCAATGCAATCGCACTGAGTCTGCGTGGGTCATTCGAGCGGTTAGGTTGGCGGGGTATTGCACACCACACCCGGAATGTGTTTCAAGTACTGGGTCACGACTTGGCGACTCCGTCTAAGTTCCTGATGTGTTGGGCGATCCCGGTGGGTAAACAAGGGTACGTCAAAGGTGGTACTGCTACCGCGGTCAGATTGGCGATCCAACGCAACATCGAAGTTATAAATCTTTACAAAAACGACGAATATAATAGAGCGATCCGCTTTTTGGATAAGCACAGCGTCGTGCATCAATTCCAATTCAAACCTGAGGAACAGTAATGAACAAATTCATCTCCCTGCTGCTGGTGGCTTACCTGGGCGTATTCTCCATCAGCGCACAAGCGGCTGTAGTCATTGCTGCTGTTGCTGGTGGTGCCGCCGCTGCGGCGATCAATAACCGTGAGAGCGTCAGTTACGCACCCTCCGAGCAGCAACTGCGTGACGCTTCCAACAAGGAAGCCGAACCGATGGCTCCGCCGGCTGGTATGCAGTACGTTATCTGCACCGACAGTAACTGCGTCGATGCTGAATCTGGTGAACCCACCGAATTCGATATGGACGTCGATGGCGTCTACCTGATGTGGAAAACCGATACTGGGGGTAGTCATGACCAGTAAAATCTACTTCGGTAAGATTCTCGACGAACTTTACCACCTCAACTCGCAAGGACGCCTGCGCGATTGTGCGGGACTCGATCGTTGTTACATCACCAACATCCGCCGTACACCGCATCTGGTGGTGGCTTTCTCTGGTGTTGAGTTCGAGTACTCGCTGGCCGATGGCCTGCATGCGCTGTTCTACAACAACGAACTGTTGCCGGGTGGCTGGGACGCCCTGACCTATTCCCAGCAGATGTCGTTCATCGGTGAGCTTTATGAGTTTATGTATTTTAATAAACTCACTGAGTATTCTTTGAAAGAATTCATCGATTACTTGTCCACCCCTCTGACCTAAAAAGGTTCTCTGTCATGCAAGTACAAAACCCGGTTCACGAAACCATCGACGTCGCCCTGTCTGCCTCGCTGTTCGATCGCATTCACAAACAGGCCGCCGAAGAAAAGCTCACCTTGGCTGGTGGTCTGGTCGTGGTTGAGGAGCGCACCGAGAAAGGTCCCATCCTGAACCACGTATCTCCGCACATGCCGGTCTGGGCAGTCAAGGACTTCGACTCCGGGCTGGCCTACTTCCAGTTCATGGCCGAGAACCCTGGTTATCGCCCGATCCCGATCATGAGTGTGCGTGACGTTACCTTCATGCAGACTGCTCGCCTGAAATACGCGCAGTGGCTGATCGATCATGGGTACGCCACCAAAGAAGACCCCTCCAAGGTGGTCAACTAAGTCGGCATAGGACAGCAGGCGTTTGCCTGCTGTCCTTTTATTTCGTTAGAGGGAGTTTTTCATGAGCAAAGAACCCACTCGCTGCACTCGAGAAGATCTTGTCCAGTTGGCTGTGCTGGTCAACGAGAAGTTTGTTCCTCCCGTTGCACAGGGGCCCATCCCCGAGGTGAAAAAGGGTACCAAGATCCACACCACCATTGGTGTCTATCCCAATGGCGACTTCAAAACCAATGGCGTGGCAGCTGATCACCTCGAAGACCACATCAAATACAACCGCACGTGGCGACCTGGTCGTGCCTTGATCATCGATGGTGAAATTATCCATCTCGGTTACTTCGACAAGGAAGGTCTGGAAAAAGTCATCGCTGAGAAAAACCTCAGCGATATCAAAGTTACCAAGTGTACAGTACCTTATCACTAAGGACGATTTATGGTGAGGATGATCAGCATTACTGATTTGGAAGACGAGATCAGGATGCATGAGGGAGTGATCGTAAACATCAACCGTAGACCACTGAGCAACACGTACACGGTACCGTCTACAGTACGCAGCTACATCGAAGCGTATCCTAAGACGTTGCCCGACAATGCTTATGTCCGACAGTTAGCAAAACGGATTAACGTGTTGTTACCCAAGGTCTCGTTTCACATCGTCAGGAAGGATGGGGTGACGTTGTATAATCGTCATTCGCGCATCTCTGACTTCCGTATCTCTCAAACAGAAGAGGATCTCGTCTCATGACCCAGAAAGGGTTTTTCATCACGATGGAGGGGGGCGAAGGTGCCGGTAAAACCACCCAGCGCGAATTCATCGCCGAGTACCTGCGTAACTACGGTTACGAAGTAGTGGTTACCCGTGAACCGGGCGGTACCAGTTTCGCCGAGCAGATTCGTCAATTGCTGCTCACCCCCACTGAAGAATTCGTTGATGGTCTGACCGAACTCATGTTGGTGTTTGCTGCCCGTAACCAACACGTGCAACAACTGGTCATCCCCGCCCTCAATCGTGGTGCGGTGGTCATCTGTGATCGTTTCGTCGACTCGACCTTCGCGTATCAAGGTTTTGGTCGTGACATGCCCACTGCAAACATCGAAGCTCTGGAACGCCTGGTATTGGGTGAATTCAAACCCGACATGACCTTCCTGCTCGACATCTCCTCGCAAGTCGGTCTGAAACGTGCCGCAGCGCGCGGAGTGCTCGACCGTATGGAATTGCAGGGGCAGGCGTTCTTCTCGCGTGTGCGCACCGGCTTTCACACTCGTGCCGAACAAGACCCTGCTCGCATCAAACTGATCGATGCCTCACAACCCATCGAACAAGTACAAGCCCAGATCCTACCGCACCTGATGGAATTGGTCAACAAACACAAACAACGACCCAATATAGAGGACAGTCTGTATGGAAACGAAACGAGAACAACTCAATAACGCCAATGAGTTCGATGCTCTTATGGTAGCGAAGGCTTAACCACCCTCGGTAAAATACTTGAACAGGATAAACTGATGAAAGCCAAAGTCGATCACACTACCGATGCACTCGGCGCCATTATCTGTACCTTGTACAATCCAATCGTTCAGGGTTGTTTGGGTGAGGAAACTGATGATGCCACCTATGTTGGTGTCCTGCGCCCGCACCCTCTGTCGAACAGTTACCCGGAACGAAGAAACCCCTACTCATGTCGTTTATGAAGACGGCAAGTTGCGACCGATCAATCGGCGCCATCAGATCGCGTATTCGCCGGAAGTGGTTGCTGTAGCCATTTCCGCTAAGCGTGACCACGACGACGCCATCGTCAGTGTGTTCCTGTGCAAAGACGATGATCTCAGTTTTCCAGCCGTGGTCGACTGCGGCCCTGCGAAGGTTACGTTGGAGCGTGCCAACGAAATCTACAAGCCGTGGGAAGGACAGACTACCCTGGAAAATGCCATGGCGTTGCTGTTCGATATGTGGTCCGATCCGGAGTTCATCTGACGTCATATCGGGAGGGGCTTCGGTCCCTCCCGTTTATGTCATTTATTTTTTTATCCAATCCGATCATGGTACGTGAGAGTTTAAAACTTCCGGCGGAGTGGGTATGGACAAATTCATTTATCAGGAACTTAACAACCTTTCGAGTATGGCGATGCGTGTGGGAGGTGATATCAATAGTATCCCATCCTTGAGCAGTTTCATGTATACCTTGGGCAATAGCTTGCAGAACATCACCAATATGTACGGCAATGCCGACACCGTCAAATGGCTGAATGGTGAGAGCGATGTCTTCAAAGCGGTAAATTTGATGCGTCGACTCGAGCGCAAAGACCCGCTCAACTTCGCATGGCATGCATTTGCTGCTCCGGGTTACCCGCAAGATAACTCCGAACAGGTAAAAACCGAATTTCAACGTAAACATCAATCGATCATCGCGCATTGTCACGATACCGGTAATTACAAGCTCAAAGCACCATTCACCTTCGAAGGTAGTGTGGTTACAACCGAAGCCGGGGAATGTGTTTACAAGAGCAAAGCCGCTCACGGCACCTCGGAAGAAACCCTCATTTACAACATCAAAAGGAGTGCGAGCAATTCTACGTCGTATTCCATTGTATCGTTGATCGATGGGGATCTGTCATACTCGGAAGACCTCGCCTTTCGCGGTAAAGGTTTTTGTCTTCACAAGATCCTCAATCGCCTGATTGACGAGAATAACATCGAGCAAATCGATGATCTCAGCTATGACCATTTCCACAAGACGATCGTCCATGCGTCTGGTA